>Ga0256835_1000351_pt1 | contig 35603 bp, 38 predicted proteins | sample PIR30metaG_FD_185972 | JGI IMG/M metagenome (GOLD analysis project Ga0256835, IMG submission 185972) | Hydrothermal vent microbial communities from East Pacific Rise, Pacific Ocean - PIR-30 | ecosystem: Environmental > Aquatic > Marine > Hydrothermal vents | place: Pacific Ocean: East Pacific...
GTCTCTTCGGAATTGCTCTTATAATTTTCAAGAGAAAAAGTTTCTCGAGCATGTTACCATACGGGGTATTTCTGGCTATAGCTGCCTGGACAATTTATGTTTTTAAGATAGACCTTTTTAAAATTTATATGGGATTCTGGCGGTGAGGAGGGTATCTCTTTTATTTATTCTTCTGGTTGTTTTGCTCTGGATGCTCTACGGTTTTTTCCTCATTGTTCAGATAACCCCGGGAATGGACCCTGTGAAACTTCAGGGGCTAAAGAGACTGTGGGGTATAGTTTCTCTAATCTCTTTAATTATGGTTACCATCCTTGCCCTTCTGGCTTCTCTCGAGAAAGAGAGAAAAAAAGAAGCCTCCATGGATGATATATTAAAACTCGTCTCAGACAGGGGAAGGCAAACTCGAAAAATAATGGAAGCGATAATTGATAGCCTTCAGAGTCCTGCCTTTGTGGTTGAGAACGGGAAAATTACCTTTGCAAACAGGAGGGCCCTGGATATTGAATGTGTGGGGAAAGGGATTCTGGATGAGGAGAGTTTGAGGGAAAACTTTTTCCTGGAAAAAATAGAGCTGGATATAAATGGGGGAAAAGCTCATTTATATTTGTTGCGGGATGTGGAAGAGGAAAGAAGGAAAATCAGGGAAGAGGAAGAGATAAAAAGATTAACCTCCCTGGGTGAAATTGCTTCCTTCCTGTCGCATGAAATTAAAAACTCCCTATCTGTAATTGTGGCATTGATTAAAAGCGGTAAAACCGAGGGGATTCTGGAAGAGGTGGAGGATATCAGAAAGCTTGTGGACCAGTTTATAGAGGAGGCAAGGCCTCTAAATCCTGTTTTAAGAGAATTGCGCCTGGATAAAAACTTCTTTGGCAGATGGCCTGAAGCAGAGGTTAAGGGTGAAGGTATGATTATGGCAGATCCATATATCCTTGAGCTGATCTTTGAAAACCTTGTGAGAAACTCAAGGGATGCAGGTGCTACCCGTATTGATGTTAAAATAAAGGACAGGCATGATAGAGTGGAAGTTGAATATGAAGACAATGGGAAGGGAATAGAACCAGGAGATGAGGAGAGGATATTTTTGCCCTTTCATACAGGGAAAAAAGGGGGTACCGGACTCGGACTTTCCTTCGTTAAAAAAGCGCTTATCTCCATGGGTGGTAACATTAAAGCAATTTCAAAGAAGGGAGGTGCAAAATTCCTGCTAAACCTGAAAAAATAATCATCTGCCTTTGCGGAGGAATGGCAACAGGAAAGACCACGGTTCTCAAAGAGTGGAAGAAATTGGGTGCAAAAATAATAAGGGCCGATGAGGTGGGACATCAGATCCTTCTTGAGGAGGATGTTAAGGAAGCACTTGTGAGGAAGTTTGGAGAGCAAATCCTTTCCAACGGGAAGATCGATCGGGATAAACTGGGCAGGAGAGTTTTTGGAGATAGGGAAGCCCTCGATTTCCTGAATAAACTGACCCATCCCAGGATTAATAAAAGGATAGAGGAAATGTTACGAAAGATGGATGGTGTTATAGTTATTGAGGCGGCTATAGTGTTCGAAATGGGGTTGTATAAACTTTGTGACTATATCGTAGCAACCTACTGTCCCAGGGAAGAACAGATGACAAGGCTTCTGGAAAAGGGGTTTTCCAGGGAGGAAGCGGAGGCAAGGCTTGCTTCCCAGATGCCACCTGAATACTATGCAGGCAGATCCCATGTGATAATCTTTACAACGGAGAGTCCTGAGAAAACACTGAAGGATGCAAGGAAAATATATAGATTGTTGACAAAAAAAGGAGGAAGAGTTGGGTTCCCAAAGAAGCAAAGTTGAAGTAAAGGGCTTTGAAGCGAAGCACTATGATCTTCTGATGGGCCTTTTGACCCTGGGGCAGTATAACAGATGGATAAGAAAGGCTGTGAGAGATACGGGTGCAGGGAAGGGATGGAACGTGGCTGAGCTGGGGAGTGGAACGGGCATCGCTGCCTGTGAGTTTTCCCGGTTGATAGGAGAAGGTCGATACATAGGTCTGGATATTGGTGAGGAAATGATGATGAAGGCGGAGAAAAGATGCAGAAAAAGAAGTAATGTGGAGTTTATTAAGCAGAGGATAGAACAGCCCTTTAAACTTCCGTTTCAGGCGGATCTTTTCTTTATGTCCTTTGTGATGCATGGCCTTGAAAACCCTGATAAAGAAAAGGTACTCGAGAATGTAAGGAAAAATTTGCAGGAAGGAGGACTTTTCGGTGTTCTGGACTATTCCCAGATGAAGTATTCAGAGGCTTTCTGGCTCGCGAGGTGGATTATCTGGAAACTGGAATGTCCTCTGGCCGGAGAGTTTGCTGAAATGGGATTTCCCGGGTTTGTAGAATCCAGAGGATTTAAACTTTTGAAGGTAAATAAGTATTTTCGGGGAATGTTTTCCCTTTATCTTTTTAAGAAGGTGTAATACTTTCTGTTTTTGAAGGACAAAAATCTCTGTGGTATACTTTTGCACGTGAGAAAATTCGCCAAATATCTGGAGATAGCAGCGGATACGCTGTTTTTCGTTTTCTTTGTTCAGGCCTTTGTAGTACAGGCCTTTGTGGTACCCACATCCTCCATGGAAGATACCCTGCTCATTGGTGATCACCTTCTTGTAAATAAGCTGTATTACGCACCCTATTCCAGCAAAATAGAGAAGTTCATTTTACCCATTGGAGACGTTAAAAGAGGAGACATAGTGGTTTTCAGGTTCCCGAAGGACCCCAGATTTGACTACGTAAAAAGGGTTATCGGGCTACCAGGGGATGTTGTGGAAGTACTGGAAGGACATGCATATGTGAACGGAAAACTCATTGATGGTCCCTACGTGAGATTTAAACCCACCCCATACAAGCCTCCGGACTTTGGTCCAATAAAGGTGCCAGAAGGACACCTTTTCGTTATGGGGGATAATAGAAATAATTCCTATGATTCCAGGTTCTGGGGATTTCTTCCGATGAATCATCTGCGTGGAAGACCCTGGTTCATATACTGGAGTCTCAGAAAATCAACCAAGGAATATTCCTTCCCAACCATTTTCCACTGGATGTGGGGCATGGTCAAGTCTATAGTGGAAACTCCATTCAGAACCAGATGGAAGAGAATTTTAACCATACCCCATTGATCCGCTTAAAACAAATTGGAAGGATAAGAACTCCATATAATAGAAAAGCTCCCTATCAACCAATTGATGAAGAAGGAGTCTTTTACCTTGAACTTTTCCCCGAATACGTGGAGGGTCTTGAGAGTATTGAAACCTTTAAATACATATATGTTATTTTCTTTATGGATAGAGCAAAGCCCGCAGAACTTATAGTAGAACCACCATGGGCAGAGGGAAAGAAGGTGGGGGTTTTTGCCTCAAGGTCCCCATCAAGACCAAATCCCATAGGGTTAAGCGTGGTGAGGCTTTTGAAGATAGAGGACAACAGAGTATACATATCAGCAATAGACGCTCTTGATGGTACTCCTCTCCTGGATATCAAACCCTACGTGAAGCATCTCGATTCAAAGGAAGATGCAAATCTTGGATGGGCAGGAGATGTCCGGGATAAGGACCATCTTATTCTTCATTTGAAGGGAATTCCCCACGATTTTTGAGTATAATATCAGTGGAGGTGAACTTTGAGAGTTATGAATTTGAGAAAAATTGATGTTTTGAAAGCAGGATTCGTTTCCGCCGTTCTTTATTTTATTATGGGCCTTTTAATTGTCCTGCTTTACGGCGCAATAGGTATGGCAATAATAAGGAGGGTAAACCCTGGACTTGCAGCTCTCGGGGTGGTTCTTATTATTTTAATTCCCTTAATTTATGCAGCTATAGGTTTTGTTATAGGTCTAATCTTTGCCTTGCTTTTGAACCTCTCCCTATCCATAATAAAGGGATTGCCTCTGTATTTTGAAGAAGAAACTCAGGTAGAAGGAAAGGAGGTGAGCAATGAAATACAGCCCAGTGAAAGCACCGAGGGGTAGCCAGCTTTCTGCAAAAAGCTGGCACCAGGAAGCAGCTATAAGGATGCTGCTCAATAATCTGGACCCGGAAGTTGGAGAAGACCCGGAAAACCTTATCGTTTATGGAGGAACAGGGAAAGCAGCAAGAAGCTGGGAAGCAGTATGGGCAATAATTGACACCCTCAAAAACCTTGAGAACGATGAAACTCTTCTGGTTCAGTCAGGAAAACCTGTAGGGGTTTTCAAAACCCATGAATGGGCTCCCAGGGTGATAATTGCCAATTCGAACCTCGTTCCTAAATGGGCTACCTGGGAACATTTTCATCATCTCGAAAAACTGGGACTAATAATGTATGGACAGATGACCGCAGGTTCCTGGATTTATATTGGAACCCAGGGAATTCTTCAGGGAACCTATGAAACCTTTGCTGCAGCAGGAAGAATCCGGTTCGGGCTTAATGATCTAAGGGGAAAGCTTATTGTTTCAGGAGGATGTGGGGGAATGAGTGGAGCCCAGCCTCTTGCTGCCACCATGAACAATGCCACGTACCTTGCAGCAGAGGTGGTTGAGGAAAGGGCCCGGAAGAGGATTAGAACAAAATATCTTGATGAAATAGAGCATAATCTTGATGCTGCTATAGATAGGGCGCTGGAGTACAAAGAGAAGGGTATTGCAAAAAGTATAGTCTGGATAGGTAATGTGGTGGACCTTCTCCAGCGACTCGTTGATAGAGGCGTAACCCCTGATCTCCTTACGGATCAGACCTCTGCCCATGATCCGCTCAATGGATATATTCCCGAAGACCTTACCTATGAGGAGGCTCTGGAATTGAGAAGTAAGGATCCGGAAGAGTATCAGAAAAGGTCCTTTAAGACCATGGCAAAACATGTGAAGCTAATGATAGAACTGCAGAACCGCGGCGCAGAGACCTTTGACTACGGAAACAACCTTCGTGGAAATGCCCTTGCAGGAGGTTTTGTAAAGGAAGAAGAGGTCAAAAATCCTGATGGAACATGGAAGTATCCCGGTTTTGTTCCCGCTTATATAAGACCGCTGTTCTGTGAAGGCCAGGGCCCCTTCCGCTGGGCAGCCCTCTCCGGCGATCCTGAGGATATATACACCATAGATGAGGAACTTATGAAGCTTTTCCCTGAAAAGGAGCACCTTGTCCGCTGGCTTAAGCTCGCAAGGGAAAGAATAGCCTTTCAGGGTCTTCCCGCAAGGATTTGCTGGCTCGGTTATGGAGAGAGGGATAAGGCAGGGCTTCTCTTTAATAGACTCGTTAGAGAGGGTAAGGTTAAGGCTCCTATAGTGATAGGAAGGGATCATCTTGACACCGGTTCCGTGGCCTCTCCAAACAGGGAAACCGAAGCCATGAAGGATGGTTCCGATGCCATCGCCGATTGGCCTCTTCTTAATTTTGCCCTCAATGCAGTGAGTGGAGCCTCATGGGTGAGTTTCCACCACGGAGGAGGAGTGGGAATAGGCTACTCCCTCCATGCAGGTCAGGTAATAGTGGCAGACGGAAGTGAGATGATGGATGTGAGGTTGAAGAGAGTTCTTACCAATGACCCTGGTATTGGAGTTGCCCGCCATGCAGATGCGGGGTATGAGGAGGCTATAGAATTTGCCAGGAAGGCAGGCATTAAGATTCCCATGCTCAAATCTTGAAGTCTGTGTAACAATTGGGATAAAATTTTATTGACTAAAAAAGTAAAGGGGGTAATATGTCAGGACACTCCAAATGGCATTCTATTAGGCACAAAAAAGCTGTAGTAGATGCTAAGAGAGGAAAACTCTTTACAAAGCTCATAAGGGAAATTATTATCGCTGCAAAGATGGGCGGCGGTGACCCCGATAAGAACCCAAGACTCAGAAAGGCCATCGAAGCTGCAAGGGATGCCAATATGCCCAAGGATAATATAGAGCGTGCCATAAAGAAGGGAACAGGGGAACTCGAAGGAGAAAAGTTTGAGGAAATTACCTATGAGGGTTATGGTCCCGGGGGCGTGGCTGTGTTCGTTGAGGCCACGACAGATAATAGAAACAGAACCGCCTCTGAAATAAGGAGGATCTTTTCCAAACACGGTGGAAACCTTGGAGAAAGCGGTTGTGTTGCATGGATGTTTAAGAGGAAGGGATACATAGTTGTTGAGAAATCCAAGGCTCCATCTGAAGAGGAACTTTTTGATATTGCGGTAGAAGCAGGAGCCGATGATGTCAAGGATGATGAAAGTAATTTCGTAATACTTACTGCACCTGAGGACCTTTTTGAAGTTGTAAAGGCCCTTGAAGAAAAGGGAATAGAGATTGCGACAAAGGAACTGGGTATGATCCCCGATACCTATGTAAAGCTTGAAGGCAAAGAAGCACAACAGATGTTAAAACTTATGGAAGAACTGGAAGACCACGATGATGTCCAGCACGTATGGGCGAATTTTGATATCCCCGAAGAGGAAATCGAGAAGTTTTCTGAATGAGGATTTTAGGGGTTGACCCCGGTTTGAGGATAACAGGTTATGCCCTGCTTGAAGATATGAAACTCGTTGAGTGGGGGAGAATATCCATGTCCGGAGACTGGAAGGAGTCCCTTCTGAGGATAACTGAAACGTTACAGAAGAAATTAAAGGAATTCAGGCCTGATGAGATTGCCATGGAATCTTCCTTTACTGGAATAAATCCATCTTCCTCCATAAAAATTGCTCATCTCAGGGGAGCAATAATTTACATGGCCATGAAAAATGGGCTCAGGGTATTTGACTATTCTCCATCCCGTGTAAAAAAATCGATAACAGGGAGGGGCAATGCATCCAAGAGGGAGGTGAGAACCTTTATAGGCAGAATTTTCGGGGAAGTGGAGGGGTTCGACGAGGCGGATGCGGTTGCAGTAGCCTTTACCCATTATCTTGCGAGGCAACATGATAGAGAGATTGAAGGGTAGAGTAATAGAGAAGGGGGCAGATTGGGCGATAATACAGGTTGGAGGTGTGGGTTTTCTTGTTAAGGCAACTTCTTCTGCGCTTCAACGACTTTCTGTGGGTGAGGAGGGGGAAATTTTTACCCATTTTCTGATAAAGGATGATGAACCAATTTTGCTGGGTTTTTTTTCGAAGGAGGAGAGGGAAGTTTTTAAAAAATTGCTGAGCGTTTCTGGAATAGGTCCCAAAACCGCCATGGCTCTTCTTTCAACCATAGGAATAGAAGGATTTCTCGAAGCGGTTGAGAAGGACGATGTTGGAGCCCTGAGCAGGGTTCCTGGAATAGGAAAGAAGGGGGCTTCAAGGATAATCGTTGAAATGAAAAACTTTCTTCCTTCCCGGGGCACGGAAAGCGAAAGGGAGATAATTTCAGCCCTTCTAAACCTGGGTTTCAAAAGATCGGAGGTGGAAGCAGTTGTCAGAGAAATTTCGGGTAAAGGACTTTCCGTTGAGGATGCCATAAAGGAAGCGCTGAGGAGGTTATCCTGATGGAAATCCTTTCTCCCAGAAGGCTCGAAGGAGAAGATGTATTTGAGCGTAGCCTGAGACCAAGAAGTTTTTCTGAATTTATAGGCCAGAAGAACGTTGTTTCCAATCTCAGGGTTTATGTTTTTGCTGCTGCAAAGAGGGGCGAACCTCTTGATCATGTTTTGCTTCATGGTCCTGCCGGTCTTGGAAAAACGACCCTTGCCATGATAATCGCGAGGGAAATGGGGGCAAGATTGAGGGTGACCTCAGGACCTGCCATAGAGCGTCCCGGAGACCTTGCTTCCATACTTTCCACCCTTGAGAAGGGTGATGTTCTCTTCATAGATGAAATACACAGGCTTCATCCCTCGGTGGAAGAGGTTTTGTATCCTGCCATGGAGGATTTTTCCCTGGATATAGTGGTGGGGAAGGGGGCTGGTGCCAGAGACATAAGAATAAAACTTTCACCCTTTACCCTTATTGGAGCCACGACGAGATTCGCCCGACTCACTTCTCCTTTGAGAAGCAGGTTTGGAATTATAGAGAGGATAGATTTTTATCCCGAAGATGAAATGAAGGAAATAATAGAAAGGAGTTGTCGAATTCTGGGAATAGAAATAGAAAATGACGCAAGAGATGAAATAGCCGCCCGATCCCGCGGAACCCCGAGGATTGCCAACCGACTTCTTCGGAGAATAAGGGACTTTGCAGAGGTTGAAGGGGATGGAAGGATCACCGGCGAGATAGCCAGAAATGCGCTTGAAAGGTTGAGAATAGACCAGTACGGTCTGGATGAAACAGAGCGTAGAATACTGAGAATAATTATCGAAGACTTTGGCGGTGGACCTGTGGGACTTAAGACCCTTGCAGCTGCCATAAAGGAGGAGGGAGAAACTATCGAGGAGGTCCACGAACCTTATCTTATTCAAAAGGGTTTTCTTGCTCGTACCCCCAGAGGACGCGTGGCTACAGAAAAGGCCTTCAAATTGTTCTCCCCTGATAGCACCCTGTTTTAAGAGAGCAATTTTTATGATAATTTTGAACTTTTCACGCTTTGCTGTGTAAAATATCACTGTGGATAAATTAAAGGAACTGTTAGGATCCTCTATTTTTACTCAGGGGGAGTTTCAGATAAAGGTGGCCTTTTCCCTCCTGGTAATTCTTTCCTTTTTTATAATCCATAGAGTGATTCTTACCTTTCTGAAGCGGAGCAGGAGCGATCCAAGAACCAAGTACAGAATAAGAAAATTATCCGCATATATGTCGTCTTTCCTTGCGGTAGTGGTAATTCTGTTTCTTTGGGCAGAAAAATTCTCACAGTTTGCGACCATCATCGGATTGCTGTCAGCAGGTCTTGCTATTGCCATGAAGGACATAATAGTGGACTGGATGGGCTGGCTGTTTATACTTCTCCGCAGACCCTTTTATCTTGGAGATAGAATCGAAATTGCAGGAACCAGGGGAGACGTTGTGGATATAAGGGTATTTCAGTTTTCTCTACTTGAGGTTGGGAACTGGGTGGAGTCTGACCAGTCTACCGGAAGGATAATTCATATTCCGAATAGATATGTGTTTACCCATCATCTGATAAACTATAATAACGGATTCGGGTTTATCTGGAATGAGATCCCGGTGCTGATCACCTTCGAAAGCAACTGGAAAAAGGCCAAGAAAATACTTTCCACCATAGCGGAGAAACATTCCATTCATTTTTCAGAGGAAGCCAAGGAAGCCCTTAAGAAAAAAATGGCCAGATTTATGATTTATTACAAACATCTTAGCCCCAGGGTTTTCACATCGGTTAGAGATAGTGGAGTACTTCTTACCATAAGGTATCTTTGCAGACCAAAGAAGCGGAGAATAACAGAGGAGAATATGTGGGAGGATATCCTCTCCTCTTTCTCCAGGGAAGCCGACATAGATCTCGCCTATCCCACTTACAGGATTTATAGTCCTCAGGAAAAGGAAAAGAATGAACGCTGATTTTGAAGAACTCATAACAAAAATTGCAGGGGAGGAATGGGGCCTTTATAAAGGGGATAAGCTGATTCTTGGAAAGGAGGTAAGGGGAAAGAAGTACAGGGTATTAAAGGGGTTTTTAGTTACGGCCCGTTCTCTCTCAATGGAGCAGGTTGAAATCCTGCGTAAGATAGTGGAAATCTTTTACAGGACAAAAAAACTTCAAAGGGATTCGGTTGCCCTTGAAAGGGTTATGGAGGTAACAGGAAAGCTTTCAGCCTCCATAGGATGGAAGGAGACTCTCAATGAGGTTCTTCGCACTATAAAATCTCTTATTCCGGGTAAATACTTTTCAATCTACCTTCTGGATAGGGGGGAAAAGAAGATATTTTCCATTTCTTCCTATGGTTATAAAAAGGAAGAGCGAGAATTTCTTCACATGAAATACGGGCTGGGCCTCGTGGGATGGGTGATCAAACACGGAAAACCCCTGATAATAGAGGATGTAAGAAAGGAACATCGCTATTATAAGGTTAAAGACGATACCCTTTCAGAGATGGTTGTTCCTATTAAGGCAGGGGACAGAATAATAGGTGCCATTAATGTGGAGGATGATAAAGTAAACTCATTTACAGAGCGAGAAAGACGCCTTCTGGAAGCCTTTGCCTCCATAGCGGGGATAGTTATCGAAAGGGCAAGATTATATTCCAGCCTTGTTGAACACAAACTGACCCTTAAGGAACTTGAGGTTGCCAGAAGGATTCAGTTCCACTTTCTTCCGAGAAGGGCTCCCCGCCTCAAGGACTATATTGTCTATGGTAAAACCATCCCTGCCAGGAAGGTTGGAGGTGACTATTTTAATTTCAGGGCAAAGGGCAGGAATACCCTGATAAGCGTTATTGCGGATGTGTCGGGAAAGGGTATCCCGGCGGCGCTGCTCATGTCCTTTTTTCATTCTGCCCTTTTAATATATCTTAACGAGAAGGAACTGAGGGACACCGTAGAGTCCCTTAACAGGTTATTTCTTTCCCAGACCGAGGAAAATCAATTTATAACGGGTATTATCGGGAAACTGAACAGGAAGGAAGGGATACTGGAATATGTGAATTTTGGGCACAATTATCCCATCGGGGTTAAAAAAGGAAAGGCAGAGGTAATAGAAGGGAGCGATATAGTCCTCGGTGTTATTAAAAATGCAGAATTTTCCGTAAGGACCTTTGATTTTAAAATATACGATGCTATATATTTCTATACCGACGGAGTTGTAGAGCAGTCCTGTGGAGAGGAAGAATTTGGCCTTGAAAAATTCAGGGAAATTGTTGAAAAAAACTGGAAGGATCCTCCTGCAGTTATGAGAGCACTTCTGGATGAAATGGAAGAAAAATGCGGCGACGAAAGGGATGATGACCTTACAATTTTAGGTATAGTGAAAAATGCTGGGAGTTGACAGATTTCTCGAGGCAAAAAACAGGTTTATGGGGGTGAGTTTTGCTCTTCTCTCAAATCAGGCATCCTTTACCTCTTCCATGATTCCTTCGGAAGTGGCTCTTGCAGATGCCTTTAACCTTGTTGGGATAATTTCACCACAGCATGGTTTTTTCCACGAAGCCCAGGCAAATATGATAGAGACAGAGCCAGTGGAACACCCTTTGCTCGGAATTCCCATCCATCCCTTTTATTCCGCTTCCCCGGAATTACCCGATTTTATTGATGAAGTGGATATTGTGCTTGTTGATATCCAGGATGTTGGGGTGCGGGTTTATACCTATATATGGAGTCTGTATAAACTTATGGAGCTTTTAAGGGGTAAAGGAAAGGTTATTTTTATTCTGGATCGTCCAAATCCCCTGGGAGGTCAACTGGTTGAGGGAATTCCCCTTGACCCGGACTTCAGATCCTTTGTTGGATTATTTCCTCTCCCGATGATTCACGGAATGACCATTGGAGAACTTGCCATTATGTTTAATGAAATGGAAGAATTTGGCCTTGAGGTTGAAGTGTTCAGGGCAGATTGGAAGCGATCCATTACTTTCAAAGAACTTAATATGCCATGGAGAAATCCTTCTCCTAACCTTCCATCCTTTGAGAGTCTTCTGGCATATGGGGGAAATGTGATATTTGAGGGTACCAATATTTCAGAAGGCAGAGGTACCACTAAGCCCTTTCTTTATATTGGAGCCCCCTTTATAAATCCCTACAAATTGGTGGAAAACTTATCCTCTGTAGAGGGGGTAAAATTCCTGCCAGTGGGGTTTTCTCCCACCTTTGATAAGTTTAAAGATAAACTGTGTTTTGGAGTGGAGCTGTGCTGTTTTGAGGAGAATTTTAACCCCCTTAAAACCGGATTAATGATAGCAAAGACCATTTTTAAACTTTATGACGGGGCAAAATTTATTCCTCCTCCCTATGAGTACGAATACGAGAAGCTGCCCTTTGATATAATCACCGGAAGTCCTGTGTACAGAAAATGGATAAAAGAAGGAGAAATTGGAGACCTGGATGAACTTCTTGACCCCGGTTCGTATCTTGAGTTAAGAAGGGAATTCCTTATATACAATTGAACAATATAAAAGGAGATTTCGTATAAAAGAAGGAGGGAGGTAAAAATGAAAAAGATATTATTTCTTATAATAGCTATACCATTGATTGCTGGCAAACTACCACTGAAGGAAGTAGTTTTTCAGGCCATGCAGAAAAACCCGGAGATACTTGTCTACAAGTATAGTCCAATACAGGCAAAAAGCATGTTCGAAGCTTCTAAATCCTTATTTATTCCCAGACTGTCCCTTACCGCTTCAGCATCAAGGGATCAGAACAAACCCACATCAATATTTGAAGGTAAAGGTGAAGAGGTTAAATCAGATAGGGAATCCGGAACTGTTTCCATTATTCAAAAATTGCCCACAGGGGGAGAAATTAATTTCGGGGTAACCCAGCTCAGAAATTACACCACCAACCTGTTTTATTCCCTTAATCCCAGCTTTACCAGCATGTTTCAACTGACAATATCCCATCCACTCCTGAAAAATATGGGATTCTCTGTGACCAGGCAGAACATAATAATAAGTCAGAAGAACTACGAGAAAAGCCTTTTCGATTTCAGAGCCAGGGCCGGAGATGTGGTTTTCAATGTGGTTCAGGCTTACTGGAATTATCTGTATTACCTGAAGGCTTACAGAGTAAAGGAGGAGTCGCTTAAACTCGCCCAGGACCTTTATCAACAGAATAAAGAAATGGTTAAAGTGGGCACAAAGGCACCTCTGGATCTTGTGGAGGCCGAAGCAGAGGTGGAAAATAGAAGAGCAGAACTTATAGAAGCCAGGAATCAGCTTGAGAACGCAAGGGAGCAGCTCATGCTCCAGAGTGGAATAGCTGATATACCCGACGATCCTGCTGCCTTTGAATTACCTACCCTCACCAGGGAAGAACTGGATTTGAGAACAATGTTGGACCTGGCGGTGAGGAACAATCCAGGGCTTCTCGTTGCAAAGAAGGAGCTTGAGTCCGCAGAATTTCAGGTGCAGGTAAAGAAAAACGCTTTAAAACCAGAACTTAATCTTCAGCTTGTTCTCCAGACACTGGGCAGGGCAGGAACAAAGAACCTGTATCTGAATGACAATCCATTCACAGGCGTAATAGTTGGAAAGGTAAAAGGAAATGTTTCTGACTCTATAAATGAAGCTCTCAAGGGAGCTTATAATTCTATTCAACTTCAGCTTGTTTATACAATGCCAATTAAGAGGAAGAAAGAGATAGGAGAATTTCAGGCAGCAGTTGCTGATTATTACAGGGCCAGGAAGAACTACGAGATGATCAAAGCCCAGGTGGAATCAGAGGTTCGTTCGGCCTGGAGGGATGCAATGGCAGCCTATCAGAGGATAAAGGCAACCACCAAAGCGAGACAACTGGCTGAAGAAAAGCTCAGGGCGGAACAGGAGAAATTTGCCCACGGAGCATCCACCAATTACATGGTACTTACCTATCAGAGGGATCTGGCCAATGCCAGAATTAATGAGCTAAAGGCCATACTGGATTACAATATAGCACTCTATAAACTGAGGAAGGTTACAGGTTCCCTTATTTCCTATTTTGGGGTAAGAATAAAGGCAGATAGTGATTTTGGTGGTTATTCTCTTATAAAATAAATAAAAACAATCAATATGCCTGGCCGTTTTTGCGGCCAGGCGTTCCCCATTATTTTTTCGGAAGCCCCTGTCACAAAGGCCCTGTTGCCGCTATTTGTCCTGATTTTTCAGGTTGAGGGATGATAACTTATATGGTAAAGTGAAGTTGATGAGAGTTTTAATTACAGGTGCGGCAGGGTTTATAGGTTCACATCTGGTAGAAAAATATTTGAAGGAAGGATGGGAGGTTATAGGACTGGATAATTTCCTTACTGGAAAGGTTGATAACATTGAGGAATTCTTTTCCCACCCCAATTTTACCTTCATAAAATACGATGTAACCAATTTTCTATATGTTAAAGGTAACCTGGATCTGATTCTTCATTTTGCCTGTCCTGCCTCTCCGATTCACTATATGAAACATAAAATCCACACAATGAAGGTTGATTCCATAGGGACCCTTCACGCGCTTGGTCTGGCAAAGGAAAAAAGGGCAAGATTTATTCTTGCATCCAGTTCTGAAGTGTATGGAGACCCCGAGGTAACTCCTCAAACCGAGGATTATAGAGGGAACGTGTCTCCTACCGGGCCCCGGTCTGTTTACGATGAGGCCAAAAGGTTCTCTGAAGCTTTATCCATGGCCTATTTCAGGGAGCATGGAGTGGATGTTAGAATTGCCAGAATTTTTAATACCTATGGTACAAAGATGGATCTTAATGATGGAAGGGTTATTCCCAATTTTATGAAGCAGGCCATACAGGGTTTACCCATAACTGTTTTTGGAGATGGAACGCAAACCCGGTCTTTTTGTTATATAAAAGATATGGTTGAGGCGATTTACAGATTATCCACAAAGGATGGCATAGCCGGACAGGTGATTAACCTGGGAAATCCTGAAGAACTTAAAATAATAGAGGTGGCTACCCTTATAAAGGAGCTTACCGGGTCTTCATCTCCCATAGAATTTAAACCGTTACCAGAGGATGACCCGAAACGCCGAAAACCTGATATTACAAGAGCAAAGGAGATATTGGGATGGACACCCAGATATAAATTAAAGGAAGGTCTTTCGGAGGTAATTCCATGGTTCAGAGAAAGGATATTGAAAAAAGAATAAAGGGGCTGCAGGATAATATTATTGATGTCCTGAAGAAGGCAGTGGAGATGGAAAGTCCCACGGCGGATAGGGAGAGGGTCCATGCCGTTGGAGAGTGGTTTTCGGACCTCTTTTCAGAATTTTTCCCGGAGAAGAAGGTATATGGTGATGAGCACAGGGTATTTCTACTGAAAAGGGGAAAAGGGAAATCCCTGTTTCTGTCTCACGTGGATACAGTGCACCCCGTAGGCACCCTTGAACAGAACCCCTTCCGACAGGAAGATGGGAAAATTTACGGACCCGGTGTCCTGGATATGAAGGGTGGAATTGTTGCCCTTTACTTTGCTCTTAAGCTGGCAGATGAACTGGGGGAACTCCCGGAATTTTCCTTCCTGATGAACACAGAGGAGGAAACAGGGTCCAGACACACCAGAGATTATATGAAAAGGATAGCCTCACGCTATAAATACTGCTTCAGCCTGGAGCCTTCTGGCCCGGAGGGAAAGTTAAAAACTTCCAGAAAGGGGGTTATTTCCCTGAAACTTGAGACAAGAGGAAGAATGGCTCATGCCGGGCTTGCCCCGGAGAAGGGTATCAACGCAATAGATGAACTTATAGACCAGCTGGCAGAACTACGGGAATGGATATCAGTCAGGGAGGGGAGCTTTAATATAGGAGTTATAAGGGGTGGGGACAGACCCAACGTTGTTCCGGGATCTGCTTATGCCCTTGTGGACGTTCGTTTTGAAGAGGATGGGTTTTCCGAAAAACTGAGGGAGTACATGACAGGAGTTTCTCCCATAAGGAAGGGAGCCCTGGTTAACCTTACCTTTGAATCCTATGTGCCACCTCTATCTCCCACCCTTCCCCAGAGGAAACTTTATACGAGAATGAAAAAGTTCTTCTCCGAACTGGGAATTGAACTTGATGAAACCCACTCTGCAGGAGGAAGTGATGCCTCCTGGTTTTCAAAGTGGGGCCTTGTTGCCATAGATGGCCTCGGGCCTGAAGGGCAGGGCGCACACTCTGAAAATGAACACCTGTATTTTGATTCCCTAAAACAGAGGATATTGATGCTGACCTATCTGGTGCTCAACCTCAGGGAATTAGCTCCTTAAGAAGCTCTATATATGCATTTTCCATTTTCTCCACGGAGAAAATTTCTGCCCTCTTTCTTCCTTCCTTCCCCATTTTTTCCCTTAATTCCCTGTCCCTTAATAGTTGAACAACCCTTTCTGCAAAGGCACCGGGTTCTCCTGGTGGTACGAGAAATCCGGTGATTCCATCCAGGACAGCTTCCCTGTTTCCGTCCACTGCAGAGGCAACCACAGGTTTTCCCTCTGCCATGGCTTCGGGTATAACTCTGGGAAGGCCTTCCCAGAGGGAGGTTAAAACAAAAACATCGAAGGTAGCCACAACCTCTTCCACATCGTTTCTCCAGCCGAGGAAACGAATTTTGTCCCTGATTCCCAGTTTCTCTGCGAGCTCTTCTGCCTCTTTTTTCAGGGTTCCTTCTCCCACCACCATGAACTGAGCAGGAGTTTGCCTCAAAACCTCGGCGGCCATTTTTACAAAGTCCCGGGGCGCCTTCTGGGGTTTAAAACACGCTACAGTACCTACCACTGGAAGGGAAGGATCTGCTCCCAATTCCTTCAGTTTCCTTTCCCGATCAATCTTTACAGAGAAAAATTTCTGGAGATCTATTCCTGAATAGACCACCCTGTAGTTTTTTCGCCTTATAATGCCCCATGACTGTCCCTTTTTAAGGGTTTCGTTTCCAACCGGAAGAAAATAAGTGGTGATCCTGGAAGTGAACTTTTCTGTTGCAAGAAGGATTGCCCTTGTAAATTTTCCCTGCAGAGGGGTTATTCCAAAACCGTGGACGGTGTGAATTCTGACAGGCACTCCTGCCATCCATGCTGCCCATCTACCCAGGATCCCTGCTTTGGAACTGTGGGTGAGAACTGCGAGGGGCTTTTCCCTTTTAAGAATCCTCCATATTTTTACAAGCGCTATAAGATCCTTTATAGGGTTTATCTCCCTCACCATGCTCAGTACATTTATATGGGTCGTATGGGGCAGTCTATCCGCTTCTTCATCCAGATAATCCCTTACTCCTGAGATAAGTATGTTCTCATATCCTTCCCTTGCGAAGGCTCTGCAGAGCTGAATTGCATGGAGCTGGGCACCTCCAAATTCGAGCCTGGTTATAATTGTGGCAATTTTCCCCCTCACGATGATAATATTCTATCACTATGGATTTAAGAGCGGAGATTACAAAAAGGAGCATCAAAAAGAAAAAGAAGTACTCACTTACCCGCGGGAAGATTATAGGGGACAGGGTCCTGGAGCTTGGATGCTCTGCAGCAGGGCTTTCGCGCTTGCTTCTTAAGGGGAAATGGGTGGGCCTTGACCTGGACGAAAAGGTGGTAAGAGAATATCACCGGTATCTCGGAACTCCTGCGGTTGTTGCGAGGGAAAAACTTCCCTTCAGGAATAATTCCTTTTCCACTGTACTCATGTTTGATTTTCTGGAACATGTGGAAGAGGACAGGGAACTTTTCAGTGAAGCAGTCAGGGTGTTGAGGTCTGATGGACGACTCATAATAACCACCCCCAGGGCTGGTAAGCTTTTCATGATTAAGTTTCGAAATTTCATCGGTCTGAAGAAGGAGGCCTACGGACACAAAAGGGAAGGATATACTGTGGAGGAACTGAAAACCATGGCCGAAGGGGAAGGGTTAAAAATAGAAGAAGTGCGCCTTTATTCAGGTTTCTTTCTGGAGTTCCTTGAGGCTCTTCAAAACTGGGTATATTTCAAAATGTCAAAGGTTAAAAGAGATAGAAGGTCTGGAAGCATAAGTCCTGTGGAGGAAGATGAATTTAAAAAGATGAAAAAACTCCTTTTCTTTTACAGGCTTGCCTACCCCTTTTTCCTTGCCGCTGACTTTCTGGACCGAATACTTGGAACAAAAAAACACGTAATATTTTTGATGGGAAGAAAACCATGAAGATATACCTGATAAATACGTATCACCGTGACAGAGAGAAGAAAATTAAAGGATATGTAGAGGTTCTGGAGGAGCTGGGAGCAACGGTAAAGGTGCTGCTGGAGGATCAGCTGCAAATGGTGGATGGTCCTTCCATAATAAGCGGATCCCACAGGATGGTAGGAGAGGGGGAGGTTTCTAAGGAACTCCTGGATTTCATTATGAAAACAAAATATCCTGTTCTGGGAATATGCTATGGCCATCAGGCTATAGCCATGGCATACGGATGGGAAGTAATAAAATGCAAAAAACTTCATAAGGGTGATGAAAGAATAAGTAGGGTGCGGGAGCATTTCCTTTTGGAAGGGCTCGAAGAAGAATTCATTATGAACGAATCCCATTACGAATGTGTGAGAAATACCAGCCATGAGTTTGAGATAATAGCTGTAAGCTTTGATGATGAGGATGGGGAAATTATCGAGGGAATAGTTCACAGGGACAGACCCCTCTTTGGGGTTCAGTTTCACCCCGAAAGAAGCGGAAATCCTGGAAAAACTCTCCTGAGGAATTTTTTAAAAGGATAAAAAAAGGGAGAAGAAACCCATCAGGATTTCTTCTCCCGGGTTATGTATGGAACCTTTAGACTGCTTCCACCTTTTCCTTAAAGGTAATGCCCAGTTCTTCCAGTTCCTTGAGGGCTGGTTCGTAAATTTCCTTTGCCACCGGAATCATAACTCCCCTGGCGCTTATCTTTCCATCAAAGATCATTTTTACACCAATTGCAGCCGGGAGAGAAACTGTCTGGGCAATGGATGTCTCCTGTCCGTAAATTCCGAAGTCCACGAGGAGGGAAGTGTGTTTTTCCTTTTTTCCACCTGGAAATTCCGCTTCTATCTTATGGAGGAGAATATCCATATCCCTTTCCCCTCTTTTATATTGCATTTTACTCCAGAGAAGGTCCACAAGGAGATCCAGTGGTGATATCCTGTCCTTTTCTACTTTTTTATCGGAGAGTAGGCCAATCCATTTAAGTTTTTCAATTTCCTCTTCTCCAGCATTATATTTGTCCATAAGGACCTTCTCTATTTCATCTTCATTGCAGCCAAGGATGCTGGCTGTGAATGCCCTATAGGTTCCCCCTGCCGATTTCTCTTCATCGCTGAGATATCCCATCCTTGAAATTACTGCCCATAGTCTGGACCATCCAGGATACCGGATTGTTCCCCTGAACATTGTTTTTGCATCTTCTATCCCATATAGTTTCATATAAGGGATGGAGTCCCTGTTGGGATAATACTCCATTTCACCCACTCCCTCGATTTCAAGGGGCCAGTGGTTGAGAAAAAGTTCTTCTCCCGGGACCTCGATTATTTTGCCATCCTCCATAAACCTTGCAGAGTTTCTTCCTGCCATGGCTACTCCCTTGGGTGACCAGCCGAATTTGTACCTCAAAGGATTGTCAGCTGCTTCTGGAGCAGGTAGGGCACCACAATAAGAACGGAAGGCAGTAACCTTTCCACCCCTTGCCTTTATATCGTCTATTATTTTCATGGCGGACATGTGGTCTATACCCGGGTCCAGACCGAGTTCGTTAAGGAAAATAAGGTCTTTTTTCTTTGCCTCTTCATCAAGTGCCTGCATTTCGGGTTTAACATAAGATGTGGTTACCAGATGTTTCCTGTGTTTGAGGCATGCCTTTGCTACCTTAAGATGGTAGGTATAAGGAAGAAGGCTTACCACCACGTCAGCCCATTGCACGAGCATGTCAAGGGCACCATCGTTATCCACGGTCCATGGAAATGCCCGTCCTTTTGAGTTGCCCTTGATTAGAGCTTCGGCCTTGGAAACCGTTCTTGAGGCTACCGTTACTTCTATCCCCTCATGTTCGAGGAGATACCTGACCATAGGCCTTGATACAAGGCCTGCTCCGAGGATCAATACTTTTTTCATCATTCCACTCCTTTTATAAATTTTTCTAAATATTTGTAGTCCGGTGTTAATTCACCCCTGTATACAATTACAGCCCTTTTTAGCTCAGGGGGTAAACTGAGCTCTTCGAAGGGAACACTATAGTCAGCTGAAGCAACGTGGGGCAGGAATCCTTTGAGTACATGACTGAAATAAATGGAAGCTTCCCTGGGAAGTTCCGATGGAAGTATATCAACCGCGAGAATAAGGGGACCCTTTCCTGTGAAGGCCGCAACCGGTGCGTCCTTTTCTACATCGTAAATAAATACCGGGTCCCCGGGTTCTGTGCACTTTACTGTAGCCTCCACAGCACCTTCTATATCGCAGCTAATATCTCCGATAACCTTGAGTTTTGGATTGTCGAGATAAAGTTCCTTTAAAGCTTTTTTTGTAACCAGTCGTGGGTATTTTTCTTCCCAGTATATCGCATTTATAAGGATGGTCAGGAAGGGAATATATTTGCCAAATATTCCCCTGTATTTGTGGGGATTATGGTAGTAATCCTGAAGATCGAATTTCCCCTCAATGGGTTCTACCATATGCCATTCCTTAAATACAACTTTATAAACGGTAGTGGGGTCAGGAGGAAGATGGAACACTTCCTCTGGTTCAACCTCCTTTACAGGAAGAAGATCAATTATTTCCTGGGCTCCTCTGGAAACATTTCCATAACCTGCGATTCCTATAACAAAGGGCTGGAGTTCGTCCGGTAAGCCCCTTTCCCTGATTTCTTCACTCACCCTTTTAATTTCCTCCTTTGCTTCATCCAGAGAAGAATACTCGTGGGCCGGTTTAATTCTTTCGAATGGAGTTTCCATCCCCTCTTCCCTTAAGCGTTGCCCGAAAGCCCAGAGGGTGTCAATGGCACCTGCATATCCGGCAAAATTACCGAAGAAAATCAGTCTCCTTCCATTTTCATCTGTTATTTTTTCATAGTCTATAAGGGTGGTTTTTAGTTCAAGAAGTCTTTTCAGCATGGGCATATTATGGGGTTGTCCCTTTATAACATGAGCGAAGTACATATATACCTTTTCAGGAAGAAGCTTGGCAGGGGGAATTTCCTTAACTCCCAGAATTATATCCGCGCCTGAAAGGTCTTCATTTATTTCCGCCCCTGCTTTTTCATATTCCGAGTCAGGGAAAACCCTTATGGGAGATGGTTGGACTATAAATTTAAAACCCTTTTCTTTAAGTGCCTTTACATCTTCTGGAACAAGTGGGACCCTCTTTTCCCATATGCTTTTGTCCTCTCTTCTTATACCTATAACCATGGGAGCCTCCTACCTTTTTTCGGATATTCAGATTACCAGAGGCACCCCGGAATAGTCAAGTAAATGAAATCACCCGGGGGTCTGTCCCTAAATTCACCCGGGGGTCTGTCCCTAAATTGTCCTCAGTCTGTGCAAATAAGTTCTTTCACATGACGAAGCTCTTCCAGAATTCCCTGTGTTATATACTCTATGATCTCCCGAACACTCATTTCCCTGTCCACGAGACCAACGCTCTGGCCTGCCATAAGCGAACCCCGCTCTACATCTCCTTCCTGAACAGCCCTTCTCAGTGCTCCCACCCAGAATTTTTCCACTTCGTACTGGGCTTCTATCTGGGAAATTTCTCCCTTCTTTATCTGTTCCAGAAGCTTTATCTGGAGTTCAGAGAACTCATCCATGCCCTTGTTTCTTATTGCCCTGACAGGAACAACACGCAGTGCCTGATGAAACTGTGGAGTGGCCACTGCTTCTCTTGCCTTGGCCTTTATATATCTCTTTTTGAACTCTGGATGTGCATTACTTTCCTTTGAAACCGCAAAGATAGTACCCATCTGGATTCCCGATGCTCCGGCGAGGAGGAGGTGGGCAGCCATCGCTCCCGTGGCTATACCTCCTGCCGTGAAAATGGGGACCCTATCTCTAAATTTAAAGAGAACCTGTTGAAGAAGTACTACAAGGGACACGTATCCCACGTGGCCTCCAGCTTCGTTTCCTTCCAGAATGAGAGCGTCTATACCGCGAGAAATTAACCTTCTTGCACTTCCCTCGTTAGAGGCGAAGGCTATGGTTTTTGCTCCGGTTTCCTTCACCGCTGCTATGTCTTTATCCATGGGGAAATTTCCGGCAAAAATCACAAAGTCCACCTTCTTCTCCTTTACAACTTCCAGGTGCTTTTTATAATTGGGAGCTATAACTATAAGATTTACGCCAAATGGTTTATCTGTGATGGACCTTATTTTATCGATTTCGTTTGCCAGCCACTCCGCAGGACTATTTCCCCCTGCAAGCACTCCAAATCCTCCTGCCTCGCTTACTGCGGATACCAGGGTGTGGTCAGAAATCCAGGTCATAGCCCCGGAAATTATTGGATATTCCACCCCCAGGAAATCCTTACCCCTTTTCCATAGTTTTTCCAGTAATTCTTTCTCTTCCATGGGAATTATTTTAAGGCATGCTAAATAAAATGTCAAAGTTCTGAAAGTCTTCAACAATGGTATGATATTCTTGTGGCATTTAAGGAAAGACTGCTTTTTTTAATATACCTGGGCGTACTCATTTTCCTTTCTATTACGAGAATGTGGGAACCCATTCTGGTGGTTTTTATTCTTTGTTTGCCATTAATCTCCATTAAAAAGCTGGGCCCTATAATCGGACTTCTTTTTGTTGTTTCTGTTCCGTATTTAGCCTGGGGGTACACCAGGGGAGAAATGCCACTTTACTGGTTTGGCCTCTTTAATCTGAGAGCTCTTGCCATGTTTTCTTTTACAATGGCCTTTTTTTCCATAATTAATCCTTTCAGGGCTCTTTCCTTTTCAAGAACCTTTTCAATGGTACTTTCTCTCTCCTACGCTCAATATATGTCCTTTTCCAGAACCTTTAAATCCTTTTCCCAGGCACTTCGCTCAAGGACTGTTAAAAAACGACTTGGAAAAAGCTTTTCTTCCTATGCAGGTGCAGTGTTTAAATATTTTTTGGATCTCTCTGAGAGACGTTCTAATGAAGTAACACAGGCTTTAAAATCAAGGGGGTTTTATGTTCAAAATAGAGGAAGTTAATTTTTCATATGGAAGGGACAGGACGGCTCTGGTAGATATTACCCTGGAGGTTAGCAGGGGTGAAAGGATAGTGCTTTTAGGGGGGAACGGTTGCGGAAAGACAACCCTTTTGAAACTTATGGATGGATTGATATTTCCAGACAGAGGAAGGATTCTATGGAATGGTCATCCGCTTACCAGAAAGAATTTGAAACACATGGAGAAGGAATTTAGACAGAGGGTGGCGTTTCTTTTTCAGGATGTAGAGGCGATGCTTTTTAATCCAACAGTATGGGATGAACTGGCATTTGCCCCCAGACAGCTCGAGCTTTCAGATGTGGAAGATAGGGTGGAAAAATGGGGGAAGAGACTGGGAGTACATGAGATATTCAAAAGACATCCCGGAGAGTTAAGTATAGGAGAAAAGAAAAAGGTAGCCCTCGCCTCGTTGCTTGTTCTTGAGCCAGAGGTATTGCTTCTTGATGAGCCCCTTTCCAATCTGGATCCCCGTAGTACTGGGGAGGTGATAGATCTTTTGTGGGAACTGGGGGTAACCACGGTTACTGCCACACAAAACCTGAGTCTTGCACCTGAATTGGGTGATAGGGCTGTTCTTATTTCAGAGGGACACAGAATAATTTATCAGGGTGAATTTGACCCTCTTCTGGAGGATGAAAAACTTCTTCTTGAAGCTAATTTATTGCACATGCACCGTCACCGTCATGACGGTAAAATTCACCGCCATTTTCATCCCCACGATTGGGAATAACCCGGAAGGGACAGACCCCTGATAGGTCTACAGGGTTGACTTTTAAGAATTCTCTGGTAAAATTAAATACTGCACTGGGAAGTCGTCCAACTGGCAGGACAGCGGACTCTGGATCCGCGAATCGGGGTTCGAATCCCTGCTTCCCAGCCATAAGCGGGGCTATCGTCTAGGGGCCAAGGACAGATGGTTCTCAGCCATCAGACCCGGGTTCAAATCCCGGTAGCCCTGCCATTTTCTTATAACAGGCTTCCCCCACTTTCAGGAGCATCGTGGCATAGGAACCTGGAGGCAACATAAAACTCAAAATTAGCGCTTTTTTTCCTGGAAATAGTTCGTCCTCCACCACATGCCCCTTGAAATCCTTAGCCTGAACAAAGGTTTTGCGTGGAATAGAACGAAATTTAAAATCCAGTTCCTTTATCCTGAGCTTTTCAATTCCCTTTTCCTGAAGGATTCTGGAGTACAGTTGAAGTGAGTGATCATCATTTCCCATTGTTGGTAATTCTTCAGGAGAATATCCTATTTTGCATGCCAGTTTTTCACCTGCTACCTTTAAATAGAATTGAGCCTCCTTTTCCAGTTTGCGGCTCAATAGGAGGTTCCAGTAATATGACTGCACTGCAGTTAAAATAATAGTAAGAAGCCCCCTGGGGAAAGCTCCCCATGCTTCCAGAAAACTTCCTCCTTCCTTTAGCTTCCTGAATACAGGCTTAAACTGACCAGGGACTAAATTCTCCAGTTGTTCCCAGTTCCTCCAGTTCTCTTTTACGTATTTTTTAAGGTCCTTCATTGAGGCTGAATCGGTATTTCTAAGATTGGTCATGTAAAGAAAAAGGGCTTTTTCTGCTTCTCCTTTTAATATCATTTCTCCTATTAATCCTTCGTTTGTCCTCGACCCGAATCTCTGCTCGTCGAAATAATTAGGGAAACCCCTGGCGGCTTCTGCAATAGCTTCCAGAAGCGCCGGGTTGGATATGTCCCTGACCTTTATAAGAAAATGATTTCCTTCTATATCTGATGGTCCCAGTTCTCCCCACCAGTAACCGATTTTTTGGATGAGAAAACCATTACCCTTTATTACAGGGTAATCCTGAAGTGAAGTTCCATACTGAACGGACAGGGAATGTTTGTCTTTGAGACCGGCATGTTTAATTTCTATGCCATACTTCATTCTCACATAGGAAAGAAGTTCAAGGGTAGACCATCCCCTTTTTTCTATCCTGTATAGAACATATTTTCCGCTTTTGGATGGTTGTAATTTAAGGATTTCCTTTACTATAAAGTCTTCTGGTTTTACTTTTATTTTCACAATTAGATTATATACGCCTCATAGAAATTTTCTACTTTGCTGGAGAAACTCCAGCCATTTTTCGAACCCTTCCCCTGTTTTGGACGAAAGAGGGAATATTTTCATTTCGGGATTAACGTTTTTTATGTTTTCCTCCAGTTTTTCCAGGGAGATATCCAGGTGTGGAAGAAGGTCTGTTTTGGAAATTATAGTAACCTGAGATACCTTGAAGGCAAGTGGATACTTCAGGGGTTTGTCTTCTCCTTCTGTAACACTGAGAACTACCACATTGTAATGGGCCCCCACATCAAATTCGGCCGGACACACAAGATTGCCTATATTTTCAACAAAGAGAATATCTGTATCTTCTATGCCCATTTCATGAATTGCCGTTGCTATCCATGGCGCTTCTAAATGGCAATCTCCTCCAAAGGGCCCTGTGTTGATCTGATAAGTTTTAACACCAAGGGCTGCCATCCTTTCTGCATCAAGGGTGGTTTGAATGTCGCCTTCTATGACAGCAATTTTATATTCAGGAAGTTCCCTGACAGTTCTTTCTATTATGGTGGTTTTTCCTGAGCCAGGAGAGCTCATGAGATTAATGTAAAGTACACCTTTTTCTTTCAAATTCATTTTGAGTTCTTCAGCTGCCTTTTCAGTGTGCTCGAGAATTTTTTTCATTACTTTTATTTCCATAATTGCCTCCAGAGGATTTATTGGCACATAAATTTTATCATGTTATTTCATTTCAGGGGACAGACCCTTTTTGTCAACAGCATTTGGTTTAATAATCAGGGACAGACCCTATTATGAAGCACAAAAGAAAAAAAAGATTTTTCAACAATTTTTTTTAACAGATCGATAAAAAATTATATTTTATTCTGCTATTTCCCCGGGGAAAAGGATTAGAATACTATTTTTTGTAGACTTTTCCCTTGCTTAAATTTTGTGTTTATCTCACTATACTATTGAAAGTTCTCCTATTATCTTTTTAAAATTTCTTTTCCATGGAATGATCTGAAGAAGTTTAAACAGAAATTCTTTTCCACCAAAAGCTATACCCACTGTTTTATAGTTTAATATGTGTAAAACAATAGGTTCTTGATTTTCTTCTATTTTTCCTGCATTACTTTTGTCGAGTTTCCCCGCTTCTTCCAGAAGTTCTGCGTATTGTTTTAGTGTCAGGCCGTTGAAAATGTCCGCTATATTCATCAACCATTTTCCGGAAAGGGCTCGCCGTTCTGAGTATGAGGTGAATCTCCACCCGTCGATTCTTCTTGTTAACCCAGCTCTTACCGGGTTCAAATCAATGTAAGCTGCTACAGCAAGCAAAGCTTTTCCCTCTTCAATCCTTATGGATTTAAATCTATCGCTCCACAGGTGGCCTTTTCTTCTGTGGGTTGTGTTATACCATTGGGCAAAGCGTTGTTTTAGATCTTTCATGAATGCGGAAACATCCGATAATTTAGCTCTCCAGTAGTTTATGTCATGGGAAGAAACTATACCAGGAGGATATAGTTTCAGAGTTCGACTTAAAACTTCTTCCTCCGTGAGAAGAGAGCCTGGTCGTACTTTTACAAGTAGATGGAAATGATTGTCCATAATAGCATAGGAGATGACATCCACAAGATAAATTTGAGTCAGTCTTCTGAGGAGATGGAGAAAATATTCCTTCTCAAAAGAGGAAAAGGGGCGATGGGCTTCCCAAACCGTGTGAGAAATTAGATGGAAAAAACTTACTTCGTCCCTGGGTTTGAGAAAATTTCGGGGGATTCGCGGCATGGTTACCTCCGAGAGGGTCTGTCCCTGATTGAGGGGGAGGTCCCCCCTGATTATCTGGGAAGGACCTCCAGGAGTAGTGCAGTTGAGTTGGTTGCTCCCTTGTTGTCCACTACTTCCAGAACTATAGAGTGATAACCAGATTGGGAAAATTTCCACAGGAGGGTAGCCGTGCCCAGTTTAACCCATTTTCCATCTATACGCCATTTGTAGTTCTTTATATAACCATCAGGGTCGTAGGATCCGCTGCCGTCAAATACAACATCGGCTCCTGTATGGACTGTTGCTGGAGAATAATATATAAGAGCCACAGGGAACCTGTTATCTTTCCTTTCAGGTTTCAGAATTTCAAGCTTTGCCTTTAGTTCTATGATACTTTCCGGACAATCTACTGCCCGGGCAATTACTTCGTAGATACCCGTTTCTATTGCCTCGTAAAGTCCTTTAATGGTGAAACTCTTCTTTATAGCCTCTCTTACGTGGACCCGGGAAGGAGAAAACCAGAAGGGAATTTTACCCTGGCTGTCCCTGAGTATGATGTTGAATGTGTGTGGTAAGCCGGAAACCCTTCTTATAATGACATCGAATTTAGCAAATTTACCCCGAGTCAAAATTACCGAGTTTGGCACTACTTCAATGGCGTAGGAATCAGTTTCAGGAAAAACCGGATCCGCTACCTTGCCAAGTCTATTTTCTCTGACACAGAATTGAAGGGTAATCGCAAAAACAAGTATGAACAATACCCTCTTTATCATGGTTGCCTCCCTATTCACTTATCCTTATCACAGGTTTGTAGGTGAGTTCTTCCCTGTTTCCAAAGGTATCGCTGAAGTAATATTTGATAACTGCATATCCGATTATTGAATTAAAGTTTCCGAATCTTTTCAGGGTCTCTCTCAACTCTTCCTCTGTGAAGATCAGAGTAGAAATGTTAACCGAAGCCCCCTGTTTTATTACCACCCTTGCCGGAATTTTCTTTATGCTAAATTGTTCATCGTTGATAAATATCGTAACTTCGTAATATTCAAGATAGGCAGTGGCAAGTTCTGATTCAAAAAGGGACGCGTCGGTGTAGTTTTCGATGGTTACGGTAACAAAGCTATCCCTTTCTACCTGAGGATTTATGGCTATAACATCGGGAGCGGATTCTATGCGCAGCATTATTGCAGCTTTTCCAAGGTTAGCCGGTCCTCTGCATCCAGAGCCAAAGAAGATTATTAATAATAAAACAGGAAATATTTTTTTCATCTTTTCCTCCTTTTACATTAGCTGTATCTTTGGTCTTATAAGAATGAGGAGTTCATAATTATCGCTTCTCCTGTCATTGTTTCTGAAAAGGTGTTTTATAAGAGGAATGGAGGAGAGGACTGGAACACCGTTCCTGCTCGAAGATGTTCTCTTCACCTTGAGCCCGCCAAGGATCTGAAATTCACCGTCCTTAATAACATTCACCACTTCCACGCCCTGCCTATCTATAGGTGGGAGTCCGTTTACAGGGTTGCCGAAGTCAGGGGTTGAAGACTCCACCTTGACCCGCAATTTGACTAATTTTCTTTGTATATCCACTATATAAGGAGTTACCTTCAGAATTAAGCCTGCCTGCCTGAATGAGACGTTGGCAAGCCAGTTATTTACATATGAATAAGGAATTTCCTTGGTTTGAAGGATCTGTCCTTCGGTCCCTTCTTCCAGGGTGACAGATGGTTCAGCTATTACCTTCGCCTTTCCTTTCTTTTCGAGGGCTGAGAGGGAGAGTTCCAGCGATGCAATGTTGTATGGGATGCCGATTCTGAGGTTCTGACTGAAAACAGGTCTTTCGCTCAGAGCACGGATGGTGTCAGACGAGGACCCGTTTACAGGGGGAAGTCCGGGGGATGTTTTAATGGTGAATGGAGTTCCATTGGCACCGGCAGGAGAAACCCCTGCTGCCTTCCATCTTATTCCCAGGTTCCTGATCTCGTTTTCTGAAATTTCTATTACCTTTGCCTGTACAAGGATCTGGGAGCGTGGTCGGTCTATCTCCCTGATTATCTTTTCTGCACGGGTCACCAGTTTTTCCGGTCCCTTTATTACCATTACCCCGGACTCTTTGATCGCGCTTATTTTTATTGTTTTACTGAATACTTCCCTTAACGTTTGTTTAATTTTGGAGATATTGGTGTTTTTTACCCGTATAACGCGTACAATAGTCTCTCCAGCCTCAAGGGTGGATATCAAACTGCGATTTTTCTTCAGTTCTTCTATTTTCTTTATGGAACCTACAATGAGTATGTTTTCACTCTCAACGAACATGGATAGACCTGTTTGCATCAGCACAATGTCGATAACCTTGAAAAGAGGAGTATCTTCAATAAAAAGGGTAAGTGGGCGACCCGGAAGATCTCCTACAGGAACTATGGATAATCCTGTTTTCTGGCTGAGGAAGTCCAGAAAAGCTATTACAGGAACTCCTTTAAAAGCCACAGACACAGGCTGGATAAGTTCATTTTTTGCCCTTTGGGAAAGGCCCATAAACCGTTCAGAAAGGGATAAAGTATTGTTATTGGGTCCTTCAGAAAGTTCTGATTTTGGTATCTTTCTGCTTCTGGTTTCTTTTATTTCTTTACGTAAAAATGCTGTTCGGATTTTTTTACCTGTTTTCTTTTTCTTCGGGAAATATGGGCGGGCACCCGGTTCCTTTTTCTTCCCCCTTTTGTATACGATGGTTAATTTTTCCTTATAATCTCTTTCCTTTTTGAGAGTTTCTATCAGTTTCGTTTCCCTTTCGGTTAAGTTTTTATTTTTTTCTTTTTTAACCGTGCTTGCATCGGATGGTTCTTTCGTTTTAAAGGTCAATACTATCTTCCATATTCCTTTTTTTACAGGAGTTGCTTCAGCCCTTTCAAACCCTATTTCCCTGCGGTGGGAATAGATAGCCGGAATCTTTTCCGAAGGAATTTCCAGTTCAATTCCTTCCGGGGTAAAGGACAGCTTTTCGAAACCTAAAATCCGTCGATTTTCCAGGATGTACTTTAAACCCTTCTGCGGCGTAATGGCCATAAGGATGGAGAACAGAAGGGGAAAGAGTGAACGCCTGATTGTAAGCTTATTCATTTCTTCCTCCTTTTGCCGGGAATTGAAAGTTCTTTCTTCCTGCCCTTCCACAACACAATTACCTTTAAAGGTCCCTCAATTTTCAGAAGTTTCAACCCCCTTTTGCTACCCTGACCTTCCTTTAGAATGAGGTATTTCCCGCTTTCATGAAGGAAAAAAGCCATTTTTGTCCTGGATGAATAAATTACACCAGCAAGGGAATATTCCCTGTCTGTGGTTCTTAGTTCTGTTTTCCCTGTTTTTCCCCTGTTTGAGGGTACCGGCCCAAAAATGTCAGGTGCAGAAAAGAGGGATATTGTGAGGAAAAATAAGAGGATCATCCTTTTTGCCATATCTACCTCCTGATAAAGGTTCTGAATTTACCATTGATAAGCAGTCTGAATTCTCCACGTTTTTTCAACCAGATTCTGTTGAATTTGACTTCGAGGTTTACAGGCTCCAGGGCCCTTCCCATTTCTTTTATCCTTTTCAGGAAGGTGAGTACGCTTTTGAAGGTTTTAGTACCTCCTTTAACAGAGATTTCCCAGGAGAGATAAGGGTCGCCGGATGAAATTCTTCTCGACTTTGAGGAGGATATAAATATAAGTTTAACTCCGGAAATCGAGGCAAAATTGGAAAATTTCCTTACCAGAATCTCTATATCTGCTTCTGAGGGAAGAACCCTCTGGAGCTCAGGAAGTTTTGCTTCCAGAGTTTTTATCTCCTCCTCCAGCAGTTTTATCTGGGCCGCCGCACTTTTTAATGTAGCCAGCCTTTCCTGTGCTTTTTCAAGTTCTATCCTCTTTCCCTCAATATCCACTATTTTTATGGACAGCAACCAGATAGAAAGGCCTAAAAATAAAACAGCTGCTCCAATGTTTTTCATTTTTTCCCCCTATCGAAGGTTCCAGCTATAAAAAATTCCCCCCGGGAATTCCTTGTTTCCTCAATTTTTTCTCTGAAGAAACCGCTGAAATTTAATGCCTGAATAAAGCTGGAGTATACATTGGCGTCTGCGGCATATCCCTTTATGGTTATTCTGCTTTTTTCCTTTTTAACCGCTGAAATTACCAATCCATCGGGAACCAGTGTGTTCAGAGCTTCGTAAAACTCTATCGTTCTCTTCTTGTTTTTCTGCAGAGTTTTGATTCTGGTTATCATGGAGCGTACAAGGGCTCGTTTTCTTTTTAACTCCACTAACTTCTTTTCTACGTCCTGGTATGATGCGCATTCCTCCCTGATTCTGTTAATTCTACTGGTAAGGGCGTAGTTTAGATAGAAATTTCTTAGTCCCACAAAGGTTATTGCCAGACCTATAAATAGGGTAAACAGAGTCCTTCCAGGGAAGGAACGGCTTCTCACGGACGAAACCTCGTTGTCATTTTCAAAAATCTCTTCCTCATCGAAAATTCCCATTTCTTCAGCTCTGCTCATAGCTCCTCCTTTTGGTGGGGTTAAATTTCAGAAGATGGTTTTCGAGAACCCACAATCCGGCAAGAAGAAGCAGGTTCTGGTTGTCCTCGCCGGATTCCATTGCAGGGAATACTTCCCTGAATCTCAGGCTAAGAAGAACGTTTTTATATATATTGAAGGGAGAGAATTCATTAACTTTAAGGTCATGGTTCATGGTTACCCCGGAAAGATATAGCTCTGAGAAATCCCGGAGTTCTCTGACCTCTTCCTCCAGAGCCCGAAGCAACGAATCCTTTATAATCGGGAGAAAAATTGGATCCCCATTTATCCATCTCCTTCTGGCCAGGGATAGGTCTATGTTTTCTACAATTGCCAGTTTGTCTATGGCGTGAAATACCCCGTAATTTTCAGTATGAATGATAAGTCTTCCGTCCCTTTCGATCATGAAAACTGTGTGGTCAAATCCCACATCTATAAGTGCAAAGTCTTGAGTTTTCCCTCTGATCCTTAGCGATTTCTTGAGGAAAAAATAAAGCACAAGAGGAGCAGGGATAATCCTCTGGATTTTTATCCCCGCTTTCTTCAGCGTTTTTCCGACGTTTAAAAGGAAAACTTCATTTGCCCCAAAAAAGAAATCTTCACCATTTATTGAAACCGGTCGCCTGGAAACCTTTATTCCTATGTTAGGGTGAGAAGTTTTTATTCTCTTTAAAGCTCTGAGAATTATGTTAGCCTTTTTCCCTCTGTCCCTTTTTATCCTATTAATTTTCCATGATGTATGAGTCTTTAGGCCTCTATTGAGTCCCAGAAGTTTCCTTATTTTATCCGTTAAAAATGGGGGAGACTGCAGTCTCTGGATGCCGTGGGGTTCAAAGGAATAGATCAGCATTATAACCTCGTTGCTATTCCCATGAGGGGAAGATATATGGAGATGAGCACCAGGAAAACAAGGGACCCAAGAACTATGGTTATAATGGGTACAACTGCATCGGATAATTTTTTAAGCCTTGAAAAAAGCTCATCCCTTGTCATTTCTGCAAGCCATGGTAGAACCTCATCCAGGCTACCCGTAGCTTCTCCGGCCTGAAGCATTGCTATTTCGTGTGGCATTAAATATGGAGCAAGGGCGTGGTGGAAACTTTCTCCGTTCATAATAGAATCCCTGACACTGGATAGATCGAAAAGATGTAAGTGTATGTTGGAGAAGGCCTGATGCAGATTAAATCCACTTGCATATGCAAAACCCAGGCTTTCGAAAAGAAGAACCTTTTCGTAGAGGAGGGAAATCCTTCTCATGAAAGGGAATAAACTTAACACATATTCCCAGTTTCTTGAAAGATACCAGCCAGATAAGAGCAGAAATATGATAATTAAGGGAAAGAAGTCCAGCAGGAATTTTCCTGCTGAGAAAACCGCCTTTGAAATTCCAGGGAGTTCTCCTCCGAAGGCTGTTACCAGCTCTGAAAACTTCGGCACCACGTACATCATTATGAAAATGAAAATTCCAACAGCGAAGATTACTTCTATGGCCGGAAAGAAAATGCTCAGCAGAAATTCTTTCTTTGTTTTCCCCATTTTTTCAACGTGCTGATAGAGGTTTTTAAGGCCATCTTCCAGTTTTCCTGAGTCACGGGAGCTTTTCAGAAAGTGGTACTCTGCCTCCGGAATTTTTCCCCTGAGGTCCTCAAGCCAATCCCCTCTTCGTTTTATGCCGAAAAGGGGATAGACAACCTCTGCTGCCTGAACGATATTTACAACCCCGGCCTTTACATAGTAGAAGAGCATTTTGTAAAGGCGTTCTCTGTTGTTTACCTTTTTTCCCCTGCTTGAAAAGAATGAACCAGCTTTTCTTCGAAAGTGGTTTGCCATTTCACCTCCTTTACAGAAAGTGGATGGTTATCCTTTTCAGGAAGAAAAAGGTGGGGCAATGTTATATGTGTTCTTTGAGGGTCGGTATCAATGAGCGGTGCAACCAAATAGATTAAGAATTTCTTAGTTGTACCTTTCATTATTAAATAATTTTATAAAAATTTTTGTGTTTGTCAATAAGAAAAATAAAAATAATTAAACTAATTCGAATAATTTACACAAATTAAATAGAAGGGAGGAGATATAATTTCGAGAATTTTAACAAAAACTTATTGGAAATTTCCATAAAGCAGGGAAATTTTTCGGGGAGAAAATAAGGTCTTTAAATAAGCACTCTTCTATGGGAGTTTTCCCTGTGGGTTATCCCCAGTGAATCGAGAAGTTCAAGGATTGGAATGGCATATTTTCTTGAGAGGGAGGTTAATTTCTTGAATTCCTGAATTGTGAGGAGTCTCTTACCCTTTATCTTTTTCTTTATCTCTTCTATCAGATCATTGTGAACCAGGAAGCCTGAAGTGTAATATATTTTTCCCTCGGTAATTAGCTTGGTTATCAGTTGTTCAACCATCCTGCGATTTTTCAGGTCCCGCAGCAGTCGGTCCATATCCACTATTTCCATGCGTACCATTCCTTCTATTATCTCCTCCATTTCCATCAGCTTTTTCTCATCCTCTGGTACGAAGTCAGCAAGGCTTACAGCTTCTCCCCTCAGTTTTAATCTGCCCTCGGATATGCCTGTAGAAAGGGCGACATTGAAAATTTCCTTTCTCAGGTCCAGCTTTTCCCTTAATTTTTCCTTCTCCATACCGAGAAGAGCTGGTTTTGCCCTGTGAAAGGGTTTCAGTTTATCTTCCATTTTCTTTACTATTTCCATGATTCCCTTACGACTGATAGCAGAAAGGGGTGAGAAGGAGAATATTCTAATTTTGCCTTCCTTCTGTTCCTGAAGCATGAGTTCTTCGAGATAAACGGGTCTCCATCCTGTCTGGGCTATTATTCCTCCTGCACTGGCAGGTCTCTGAAGAAAATACAGGAGGGTTTCCCGGTCATCCATAGGGGGTATGGGCTTTTCCTTTTCTGTTCTTCTTATTCTCAGAATTCTCCCGCAGAATTTTTTATTATCTCTTCGCAGAATGAATTTTTCGTCCCTGAATATGAGAAAGGGGTTTGATAGCTTCAGTATTTTTCCCCCCTTTTCCTCCTGAATTACAGCCTCTGTAGAAAAACCATTGCTGAGGAATCGGTATTTGCCTTCCCGGGCTTCGGTATCCACATCAAACATAAAGGATGGCTCCAGTTCTTCTCCCACCAGTATTTCCCCTCTTTTGAATTTAAGTGGTTCGTGGAACTCTAACTTCAATATCTGGAAAACTCCGAGACTTTCCATATCTATGTTCTGGAAGGTTATACGCCTGATCCTTACCCACTCTTTTTTCGTGGGGGAATAAAGCCGCTTCCCTCTCCTGATTCTACCCCATTTCTTCACGAAGAACCCATCGCCAAGGGAGATGAGGTAAGGCAGAAAATTGTTCCTCCACAGGGGTTCTGCTTCGTGGGTAAAGGGTACAAGACCGCATTTTTCCAGGAATTCGTCCTTGCCTTTAAGGAAAGGAGCAGTGTTAAACCACTGCAGGCGACCCCTTATTATGCCTATTCGGTCATCTTCTTCGATCTTCTGTTCTATGGAAAACCTTTCCGATGGTTCGTAAACGAGTATGTCTCTCATGTAGTTCTTCTCTCACCTTTTTTCCTTTTGCCAAGGATCATTTCCATGGCCAGTTTTTTCATGCGTTCTACAGCTGGCTGGTCAAAGGGATTTATTCCCTTCATGCTGGATATGTACCATACCTGCGATTCCAGAAGGGTTATGAATTGTCCCAGAAATCTTTCGTTTATTTCAGGAATCTCGAAGGAAATGGTCCTTCTTCCTTCCTGCACCAGTGCTAATTCCGTAGAATCACCCATGAATGAGTATATTTCAGCCAGAGAGCGTCCGGAAAATTCTGTTTCAAGGTATGGATTTTCAGGAATCTCAATGTCGTGCCTGGCTTTTTTTAACTTCCAGAAGGTATAAACCTTATCGTCAGGCCCGTCAAGGTAAAGCTGGAGTTTCGAGTGCTGGTCCACCGATCCCATATCAAGAACAGGGGTCTGTCCCCAGCCGTTCTTTCCAAGGCTTTCGCTGTAGAGCTGCCTGTACCAGAGGCCAAGAGGATGGAGATGCTCGCTATAAACAAGGATTACCTGCATTGGCGAACCTGTTTCGCAGGCGTGATAAAGGAAATATGCTGAAATCAGAGCTGGATTTTTCCGGGGTTCAAGGGATGCAAGTTCAATTCCTTCCATTCCTCCTGCTATGAGGGCGTCTATATCCACTCCTGCAAGGTAGAGTGGTACAAGGCCCACCGATGAAAGAACAGAGTATCTTCCTCCCAGACTTTGTGGGATTGGAAAGGATATAAATCCCTCTCTGTCCGCCATTTCCCTCAACTTCCCCTTTTCGGGATCGGTTATAATTATGAACCTTTCCTTGTTTCTGCCAGCTGCATCAAACAGGAGAAGGAAGTTGATTATTGTTTCGGTGGTTCCGCCGGATTTGGACACAACAATAAAGGCAGTTTTTTCGGGTTCAAGCAGTTCCATGAGTTCATGCGTTCTTTCAGGGTCAATATTGTCAAAGAAGAAAATTCTCTTTCCCCGGGAATTGTAGGAGAAAGGAAGAAGGGCTCTCAATACAGCTTCCGTTCCAAGAGAACTCCCGCCTATGCCGGCAATGACCATGTTTTCTATTTCCATCCCCTCAAGCTCTCCCCTTATCATTTCAGACCATGGTTC
>Ga0256835_1000352_pt1 | contig 35568 bp, 34 predicted proteins | sample PIR30metaG_FD_185972 | JGI IMG/M metagenome (GOLD analysis project Ga0256835, IMG submission 185972) | Hydrothermal vent microbial communities from East Pacific Rise, Pacific Ocean - PIR-30 | ecosystem: Environmental > Aquatic > Marine > Hydrothermal vents | place: Pacific Ocean: East Pacific...
GCGCGCACCGGCCGACAGGTGCTTGGCGGCGTTGTCGCGGTCTCGAAAAAGGCCTGTGCACTCGGCCACGATGTCTACCCCCAGCCCTTTCCAGTCGATACTGCCGGGATCCTTTACTGAGGTGATGACGACCTCGCGTCCGTCGACTTCGATGGCGCCCTCGCCGGCCTTGACCTCGGCCGTCAGCTTGCCGTGCACCGAGTCGTAGGTCAGCAGGTGTGCCATGGTGGCGGCGTCCATGAGGTCGTTGATGGCCACGACCTCGATCTCGGGCCTGTCCAGGGCGGCCCGGAACACCATTCTGCCGATGCGTCCAAAACCGTTGATGCCGAGCTTTATACTCATTTTCCCTCTCCTCGCTGTTGAATGGTTAGGTGGTATTTTGCGCCCCGGGCGGCACCTGCCGCCTCAGCCGCGCTTGTTTCCCTTCAAAACGCCGCTGGCCAGAGAGATGCTCTTACGGCCGAAGGTCTCCAGGCAGGTGGCCAGTTCGTTCAGCGGCATGTTTTTTCGTGAATTCAGTGCCTTGATGACGATCGGGAGGTTGACGCCGGAGATGACGTCGACCTTGCCCTCTTCGAGAAAAGAGTAGCTCAGGTTGGAGGGCGTTCCGCCGAACATATCGGTCAGGATCAGCACCCCCTCGTGCTGGTTGACCTGCTTGATGCCGTCCTGGATCTTGCGCCGCAGCTCCTCGGCGCTCTGGTTCAGGTCGATGGAAACCGGTACGATGGACTCGGGCCGGCGCCCGAGAATCGATTCGGCGGCATTGAACAATGCCTGGGCCAGATCCCTGTGGGTGACGATTACCAGTCCGATCATGTTGTGTGGGGTCTCCCATCCCCCTTTAGTTTTCGTTCGTCCGCGGGCCGTGCAGCCGCGGATGGGCATGCCTGACGCCACCGGGGCGGCCGGCAGTCAAAGATTGATATCACGGTGGTGCAGCTCAATTTCGGAAACGCTGTTTTTCAGGTGACGGTACAGATTCTCCGCAATGGCCACAGAGCGGTGCCGGCCGCCCGTGCAACCCACCCCGATGGTCAGGTACTTTTTCCCTTCCCGGCGGTAGAGCGGGAGCAGATAATCGAGCAGGTCGGCATATTTTGCAAGAAAAAGTTCCGTCTGGGGGTCTTCGAAGATGAATTTGCGCACCGCTTCGGAGCGGCCGTCCAGATCCCTCAGTTCAGCCGAAAAATACGGGTTTTTCAGGAAGCGCACGTCCGCCACCAGGTCGACATCCCCCGGAAGGCCGTACTTGAATCCAAAGGACAGCACCTGCACCCGCATCTCCGCCCCGGCGTTTCGTTTGCGGGCCAGGTCCTCCATTACCGCCCGCAGCTGATGAACGCTGTAATAGGACGTATCGATAATGCGTGAAGCCAGCGCCCGGATGGGCGCCAGCTGCACCTTCTCGAAACGGATGTTGTCGATCAGCCGGCGACTGCCCGACACGGGGTGCGGGCGACGCGTCTGGCTGAAACGATGCTGCAGGATGTCGTTCTCGGCCTCCAGGAAAACGACCTCCACGTCGTGGCCGGCCTTGCGCATCTCTTCCCATACGCCCGGAAATCGTTCCGTGAACCCCTTTTCGCGCATGTCCATTACGAACGCGAAACCGGCCGCCTGCGGCTCATCGCTGCCCTGCAGGGCCATGAACTGCGACAGCAGCAGCACCGGCATGTTGTCGACACAATAGTACCCGGCGTCTTCCAGGGCCGCCATGGCGGTGTGCTTGCCGGCCCCCGAACAGCCCGTGATGATGATGAGTTCGGTCACTTTTACTTCAGATAGAAAGAGGCCGTACCGGAGAGCGGCAGGCCTCCCGATCGCCTCTCATAGGTTAAAATTCTTCATCGTGCTCCTCGATGATGGTGTAGACCGCGTCGGCACTGCCGGCCTTGAGCAGCCGTTGCCGGAAGGGGTCGTCCTTGAGGATGCGCGATATCCTGGCCAGCATCTTGAGGTGCAGGCCGGTGGAGTTCTCCGGCGTGATCAGCAGGAAAAAGATGTGGGTGGGACGGCCGTCAATGGATTCGAAATCGACGCCCCGGCGGCTGAGGCCGAATCCCAGCACCAGGCTGTCCAGGTTCTTGAGTTTGCCGTGGGGAATGCCGATGCCGCCCCCGATTCCCGTGCTGCCCAGGCGCTCCCGCTCGATGAGTACATCCACGAGCTGCTGCTCGTCGACCCCGGCGATGGGGGCCACGGGACCCACCAGCTCCCGGATGACCCCTTCCTTGTCGCTGGATTTCAGGCCGACGATGATGGCTTCTTTCTTCAGGGCGTCCAGAATTTTCATAAGAGTATCATTCGGGGGCTGCGTGTCGTGTGTTTGCCGTTGCGCCGATCCCTTTCATTGGTCGGCGGCGCAGGCAGGACTGCCGTGAGATCCCGTCGTCTATCCGCGCGGCTGGATCAGGCCGTAATCGCCGTCCTTACGCCGGTAAAGCACATTTACCCGGTTGGTGCGGGCGTTGGTGAACACCAGGAAACTGTCGTCGATGAGTTCCATCTGCATGGCGGCCTCCTCGACATCCATGGGTTTGTAGTCGATGTTCTTGATGCGGATGCGCGGTTCACGCTCCTCTGTGCTGAACTGGCCCTCGGCCGCCATCTCCTTGAGGCTGGCTCTGGCGCCGCTGCGGCGGCTGCGGACCTTTTCGCGGTTTTTCTTGATCTGCTTCTCCAGCTTGTCCAGGGCCATGTCGATGGCCGAATACATATCTTCGGTCTCTTCCTTGCCGATGACGGCAATGCGGTCTCCGGTGAGATTGATTTCGGCGATATGGCGAAATTTTTCCACCGAGAGCACCACATTGGCCTCCGCCGGGTTGTCCAGATATTTATCGAAACGGTCGAGTTTGCTGCTGACGTATGCCTTCAAAGTTTCCGAGGGGTCAAGATTTTTAAAGGTTACCGACGTCTGCATACCTCTCATCTCCTTTTTTCGGTATTGTTCAGATGGTGGAAGTAGGTTCGGCTGAAAGCGCGGCCCCTTTTGCAGGCCGGCGGTCGAGAGGCCGGTCCGTCAATACTGCCTCCGCTTGCTTGACGGCAGCACCTTGAGCATCTCGCGGTACTTGGCCACCGTGCGGCGGGCAATGTTGATGTTGTATTTCTTGAGGATTTCGGAGATCTGGTTGTCGCTGTACGGCTTGCGGCTGTTCTCATTTTCGATGATCTGGCGGATCAGGTCCTGTACGCTCACCGACGCCACGGCGCCGCCCTGAACGCGGCTGATGGCGCTGTTGAAGAAGAATTTGAGCTCGAAGATGCCCTGGGGACAGTGAACATACTTGTTGGTCGTCACCCGGCTGATGGTCGATTCGTGCATGCCGATGTCCTCGGCCACATTGCGCAGCACCATGGGCTTGAGGTAGGCCACGCCCTTTTCGAAAAATTCGCGCTGGAACTTGAGGATGCTTTCCATCACGCGGTAGATGGTCTTCTGGCGCTGATGGATGCTGCGGATCAGCCAGGTGGCCGAACGCATCTTTTCCTGCATGTACTCCTTGGCGCTGTCCGAAAGCTTGCCGTTCTGGCTCAGTGCCCGACGGTAGTAGGAGTTGACCTTCAGCCGCGGCATGCCGTTGTCGTTGAGCCAGATGACGAATTCGTTGTCCATCTTGTAGACATAGATGTCCGGGATGATGTGCTGGGCTTCCTCCTCGCTGAAAAGCCGCCCCGGCTTGGGCTCCAGCCGCTTGATGATTTCCACCGCGGCCACGATTTCCTTCATGTCCTTTTTCAGGGCACGGCTGAGGGCCTTGAAGTTGCGGTTTTGCAGGTGATTGAGGTGATTCTCGATGATGTCCACCACCAGGGTGTCGTCCAAGCCCAGGTGGCGGGCCTGCAGCAGCAGGCACTCCCTGAGGTCCCGGGCGCACACGCCGATGGGATCGAAAGTTTGCATGACCTTCAGGAAATCTTCCACCTCCGCGGGTTCGCACTGCGCGTTTTCGGCGATATCCTCAATGGAGGTGTCCAGGTAGCCGTCCGAGTTGAGATTCCCGATGATCAGGCTGCCGATGGTCTCTTCCTTTTCACCGGGCGCGGTCATCAGCAGCTGCCACAGGAGGTGGTCCTGGAGCGATTCGCGCCGGGCGATGAACGACTCGTAACTGGGCGCCTCATGACGTTCGATCTCGTAACTGGTCCGCCCCGGGGAGTTGTACTCGTCGATGTAGTTGCTCCAGTCAATGTCGTCGGGGATGCGCTCCTCGATCTTGACTTCCTCTACAGTGGAGGCGTTTTCTTCCGAGGACTCGACGACTTCGGGCTGCTCGGCGGCGACAGTTTCCTGCACCTCTTCAAGAACCGGGTTCTCCTCCAGTTCCTGGCGGATGGCATCAACCAATTCCAGCCTGGAGAGCTGCAGCAGCTTGATGGCCATCTGCAGTTGCGGGGTCATGATGAGCTGTTGCGTCAGCTTCAGCTCTTGTCTCAGTTCAAGTGCCATGTCGTCTCAGTGCAAACAGAATTCGTCTCCCAGGTAAATACGGCGGGCGATCTCGCTGGACGCGATTGTTTCCGGCGAGCCCGCTTCGATGACCTCTCCGTTGTTCAGGATGTAGGCCCGGTCACAGACTTCCAGGGTTTCCCGGACGTTGTGATCGGAGATCAAGATCCCGATCCTGCGGTCTTTCAGGTGCCCGATGATAGCCTTGATGTCGATGACCGCCAGTGGGTCGATGCCGGCAAAAGGCTCGTCGAGCAGGATGAAAGCCGGATTGGTTGCCAGCGCCCGCGATATCTCCAGGCGCCGGCGCTCACCCCCGGACAGCACACTGGCCTTCTGGTCCGACAGGCGGATGATGCCCAGTTCCTCCAGTAGGGTGTCCGCCCGCCGGTTGATCTCATCTCGGGAAAGTTTCATGCTCTCAAGAATGGCCGTGATGTTCTGTTTCACGGTCAATTTCCTGAAAACCGAGTTCTCCTGGGGCAGATACCCGATGCCCTTGCGGGCCCGGATATGCATGGGATAGTCTGTTATGTCCTCATCGTCAAGAAAGACTTTCCCGTCGTTGGGGTGGATCATGCCGATGGCCATGTAGAAGGTGGTGGTCTTGCCGGCGCCGTTGGGCCCCAGCAGTCCCACTACTTCTCCACTGCCCACGTGTATGCTGACATCGTTGACCACCTTGCGGCCGCCGTAAATTTTAACTAGGTTATCGAGGGATAGTTTTGCCACTGGATCCGCCGCGGACAGAAAAGCGCGCCCTATTGTTTCTTTTTCTCGTCGCCCCCGGTGATGCCGGCAGGATCGACCGTTTCGGAGAAAAACACCGCCTCTACGCGCTGCTTGCCGCGGCGCTGGACTGTGATGCGGTTGGAGCGTCGGTTGAAAGTGATTTTTTCCCCCGCGACGAAATTGGCCCCCTCGCTGATCTTGGCTTGCTTTCCGGTCAGGATAATCTCCCCGGTGCCCGGCGTGTACTGGGCCTTGTCGGCCACGGCGATGCGCTCGTCTATCTTGATGATCACATTGCCCTGGGCCACGATTTTCTTGATGGACTCCTGGCCCCCCTTCTTCTGGCCCTTTTTTTTGCTTTTGCCAGGAGCGTCCATGCCGCCCTGGTAGTAGATCTTGAGCCGATCCGAAGAGATGGTCGTATTTCCCTGACGCACGTGCACATTTCCTATGAATTCCACCAGGTTCTGCTTGGGCTGCGATTCCAGCCGATCCGAGGTGATGTGGATCTTCTGCGCTTCCCGGGTCTTGTCGGCGGTGATGGGCTTCTGGTCCGCTCCGACGGCCACGGGCATCGCCATGGCCAAAAGCAGCAGCAGCGCCCCCGCGGCGACTGTCTTTATTTTCGTCAGGTTGCGGTCAAAGCTTGAACTTCCCACTTAGAAACCCCTCTATGTTGCCGTTGAAATGGGTCGTGTTGGATTTCAGATCGAAATACAGGGAGTCGGCCATGAGGTGCGAAAGGTCGTCTGAAATCAGCACGGGCTCATGGGTGAAAACCAGGCGCTTTTTGTGGCGGTAGCGCAGCATATCGGTCTCCAGGGTGAAATTCTGGTATTGCAGGATCACGTTCCCCATGACGTCGATGTCGTTGGTGCTGGCCCGCAGAAAGCCCTTGTCAGCGGTCAGGTATGCCTTCTGGCCGTCCTTCATGTAAAAGATCACCGCGACGTCCTGCAGGATGACCTTCTGCCCGTTTTCAACGACTTCGGCCGACTGGGCGTCCAAGCTCCACTGCACCACGCCGTCCTTGGTGGAAACGTGGTGAACCTTGCCGATGGAGATGTCGGCCTTGGATTCCACCGGCGCGATTTCCGCCTCCTCGGTCGATTCAGGGGTGCGGTAGGTGAGAAAGATGGCGGTCACACCGCCGACGATGGTGATCATCACCACGATCAGCGCGACGCGCAGCTTTCTGGATACACTGATGTAGGTCATTGCAGAAAGATTCCTATGATATCATCCCAGCGCCCCTGGGCGTTGAGAATCGACTCGCATATTTCCCTAACGGCGCCCCGGCCCCCTTCGGCCCGAGTGACCAGATGCGCCCTGCGCTGCACCACGGGGTGCGCGTTGGCCACGGCGATGGCGAGCCCGACACGCCCCATCAGGGCAAGATCCGGCAGGTCGTCTCCCGCGAAGGCCATCTGCGGGGGCGTCAGCCCCGTTCGCGCGGAGAGGATCTCCACCACCGTGGTCTTGTCGGCCAGATCGTCGAAGAGCATTTCGATGCCCAGTTCGCGGCATCGGTGCCGCAGGGCATCCGAGCATCGGCCGGTGGCAATGGCTGTCGGGATGCCCGCCCGCTGCAGCAGGCGGATTCCCAGCCCGTCCTTGACGTCGAAGCGCTTAATCTCCCGGCCCCTGCTGTCCAGTGTGATTTCACCGGTGGTCAGCACACCGTCGACATCCAGTATCAGCAGGCGCACGGCCTTGAGAAGCTCGGAAATCATGATGCCGCGCCGGCCCGGTGTCGCCGTGGCGGCACCACCGCCTGTTGCCTTACAAGTATAATCATCATTGCCCCTTTGACAAATGCCGAAAAGGTGTCAACTGCCGAATGTCGGCTCTTCCCGGTGCAGGAGTTTGCGGATGGCCGTCAATTGGGCGAGCAGCGGCCCCACATCGTCAAGCCGCAGGGAATTGGGCCCGTCGCAAAGGGCCCTGTCGGGGTCGGGGTGCACTTCCATGAAGACCCCGTCGGCGCCGGCCGCCACGGCCGCCCGCGCCAGGGGCGCCGCGAATTCGCGCTGCCCCCCCGAACTGCTGCCTGCCCCGCCGGGCAGCTGGATGCTGTGGGTGGCGTCGAAAATCACCGGGCAGCCGGTCTGCTGCATGATGGCGATGCCGCGGAAATCCACCACCAGGTTGTTGTAGCCGAACATGGCGCCGCGTTCGGTGATCAAAATACGCCGGTTGCCCACCGATTCCGCCTTGGCCACCACGTTGGCCATGTCCCAGGGGGCCAGGAACTGCCCCTTTTTGATGTTTACCGGCCGGCCGGTGCGGGCGGTTTCCACGATCAGGTCGGTCTGCCGGCAGAGAAAGGCGGGGATCTGGATCACGTCCAGCACCTCGGCCGCCGGCGCCACCTGGGCAACGCTGTGCACGTCGGATATCACGGGAATACCGAAGCGCTGCCGGATCTCGCCAAGCACGCTCAGCCCCTCTTCGGGACCGGGCCCCCGGAAGGATCGGATGGAGGTGCGGTTGGCCTTGTCGTAGGAGGCCTTGAAAATGAAAGGAAGGTCCATCCCGGCGGTCAGGTCCCGCAGGTACTCGGCGATGTGAAAAGTAATGTCGACGTCCTCGATGACGCAGGGGCCAGCGATCAGGAGCAGGGGCTGCCGCGCCCCAACCCGAAAATCACCGATACCTACACCGACTGTCTGCTGGCTCATGAATTTCCCGCCTCCGATAGCTCTTAAACCGGTTCCCGCGCCGCCCGCAAACCCCCGCGAGCCCGCTGTTTTGGCTTCATATTTATCCCGCAGGCGTTGAAAAGTCAAGAAACGAAAAAACCCCAAATCAGGCCTTGATTACCCTCTTTATTGTTGTTATTGTTGCCATTCTTATTTCCACCCGGAGACACCCATTTCGTGTGCGAGTCGGCTTCGCGGGCGGATTTCACACCAGTGCCGGGACCTTCCCGCCGCGGCCGCACGGAGGAGTTGAAAAGATTGCTGGGCAAGAAAAAGCGATACAAATCCAAGCTGATCATCGTCGTGTGCCTGCTGGTGCTCATCCCGCTTGCCGTGGTGTTCTATATGAAGTTCGAGAGCGCCAGACCCACCGTGGAGGTCACGCCGCAGAAAGAGGCTATCGGAGCCACCCAGGAAATCCGAGTGACTGCCGCCGACCCCAAGAGCGGTCTGCGCGGCCTGCGGGCCGAACTGGTCAAGGACGGCAAGACCTATGACCTGCTGGACAAGGCTTTCGCCGGAGACGTCTTTATCCGCGGCGGCGAGGTGCACCAGGCCGCAGAGACCTTCAAGATCGACAAGCGGGCGCTCAAAATCTCCGACGGCAAGGCCGTGCTGCGCATCGTGGTCTCCGACTACTCGTGGCGCAACTGGCTGCGCGGCAACCGGACGGTGCTGGAAAAACCCATCGTCATCGATACCCGTCCGCCACGCATTGAGGTGGTCAGCAAGGCCCACAACATCAACCAGGGCGGCGCCGGAGTGGTCATCTACCGGCTCTTCGAACCCTGTGAGAAAAGCGGCGTGCTGGTGGGGGAGAATTTTTTTCCGGGCCGCAGCGGCTACTACCGGGACCCGCAGCTGTACGTGGCCTTCATCGCACTGGACTACCGCCAGGGCGTGGGCACCAAGATGGTGGTGACGGCCGTGGACAAGGCCGGCAACAGCGCCAAGGCGGGTTTTTATCACCACATCCGGCGCAAGCGTTTCCGTAAGGACGTCATCAACATTACGGACGGTTTTCTGAAGCGCAAGATGCCGGAATTCGAAGCCGAAGTGCCCCAGACATCGGGGCAGCCCCTCATCGACGTGTTTTTGAAGGTCAACGGCGAACTGCGGCGCAAAAACTACGACCAGCTGGTGGCCATCGGACGGCACAGCGATGCCCGCATGTACTGGAAGGGAACTTTCATGCGGCTGCCCAACTCTGCGCCGCGGGCCCGCTTTGCCGACCAGCGGGACTACAGGTACAAGGGAAAGGTGGTCGACCACCAGGTGCACCTGGGGGTCGATCTGGCTTCCCTGGCGCGGGCCAAGGTGCCGGCCGCCAACAATGGGCGCGTGGCCTTTACCGGCACGGTGGGCATTTACGGCAACACCGTGGTGCTGGACCACGGGTTTGGCCTTTTCAGCCTGTACTCCCATCTGAGCCGCATCGACGTGGAAAAGGGCCAGACCGTCCAAAAGGGCGAGGTGCTGGGGCTCACCGGCGCCACCGGCCTGGCCGGCGGCGATCACCTGCACTATGCCATGATGGTGCACCAGACCTTCGTCAATCCCATCGAGTGGTGGGATGCGGCCTGGATCCGCAACAACGTCACCGACAAGCTTGCCGAGGCGGGCGTACCGGCTGCAGCCCCGACGGACGCGTCGTCCGCCGGGTCCGGAAAGAGCGTGAAACAGTGAAAAAGAACAGCGTCACCAAAAGCTACGATCAGATCAACGAAAGGATCCGGCGTGGCGAGGTGGTGGTCGTGACCGCCGACGAGATGGTGGACATCGTGCGCGACAACGGCCCTGCCGAGGCCGCCCGTCAGGTGGACGTGGTCACCACGGGCACCTTTGCGCCCATGTGCTCTTCGGGGGCTTTCATCAATTTCGGGCATTCCGTGCCCGGCATCAAGGCCTCGCGGGTGTGGCTCAACCAGGTGCCGGCTTACGCCGGCGTGGCCGCCGTGGACTGCTACATCGGGGCCACCGAACTGCGACGGGACGACCCTGCCAACCAGGTCTACCCCGGGGAGTTCCGTTACGGCGGCGGGCACGTGATCCAGGACTTGGTGGCCAGCCGTCGGATCGCGTTGCGCGCCGAGGCGTACGGTACCGACTGCTACCCGCGCAAGAGCCTGGAAAAACACATCACCCTCGACGCTGTTCGGCAGGCTACGCTGTGCAACCCGCGAAACGGGTACCAGAACTACAACTGTGCCATCAACCTGTCCAAGAAGACCATTTACACCTACATGGGGGCCCTGAAGCCCATGGCCGGCAACGCCAACTACTGTTCGGCCGGACAGCTCAGCCCCCTGATGAACGACCCGTACTACCGGACCATTGGACTGGGAACGCGCATTTTTCTCGGCGGCGGGGAAGGCTATGTCACCTGGCACGGCACCCAGCACAATCCCGGTGCCGAACGCACCGCCGGCGGCGTTCCCGTCAGTCCTGCCGGCACCCTGTGGGTCATGGGGGACATGAAGCAGATGAGCCCCGAGTGGCTGGTGGGCGTGAGCATCCAGGGCTACGGGGTGTCGCTGGCCGTGGGCCTCGGCGTTCCCATACCGATCCTGAACGAGGAGATGGCGCGTTTCACGGGGGTCTCCGACGAGGAAATTTTCACCCAGATTATCGACTACGGCAACGACTATCCCAACGGTCGCGCCAGGAGCCACGGCATGGTCAGCTACGCCGAGCTCAAAAGCGGTGCCATACAGCTCAAGGGACGGCGTATTCCCACCGTGCCGCTGTCGAGTGTTGTCAGGGCACGCCGGATCGCCGGACTGCTGAAGGAGAGAATCGCTGCCGGCGAATTCCTGCTGGGAACCCCTCAGTTTACGCTGCCGTCCTGACGGACGGACCGCCGGCCAGGGACCGGCAGGAAGGGATCGGTTGCGCATGGCCAGTGGCAGTATCAGAGCTTTCATCGCCCTGGACGTGCCGGGGAATATCCGCAGCAACCTTTTGCAGTTGCAGGCGCTTTTGCGAAGGCAGGGGCTGCGGGCGAACTGGGTGCGGCCGGAGAACAGCCACCTGACGGTGCGTTTTCTGGGCGATGTGCCGCCGTCCGCCATATCCCTGATTCGCGCGGCACTGGACCCGCTGCCTGCCGCCCTGACGGCCCCGGCGCTCAAAGTTGGCAGCCTGGGCGTGTTTCCCGATTTGCGGCGGCCCCGGGTGATATGGGCCGGGCTGGGCGGTGAGATCGGGAAGCTGCGGGAAATCAAGCAGGCCGTGGATTTCGCCCTGGCGGCCGCTGACGGCGTTCTTTTCCCGATGGACAAGCGCGCCTTCCGGGCACACCTTACGCTGGGACGCTTCAAGCGGCGCGTGGACCCCGAACGGCTTGCGGGAGCCCTCAGGGCCGGCGCGGGGGGTGCACCGGCGGTTTTTGCCGCCGAGCGCCTGGTGCTGTACCGCAGTGAACGGACGCCCGGCGGGGCGGTGTACACGGCCCTGGGGCGCTGGACACTGCCCGCGGACAGACCCGGCGAAAATCGAACCTCAACCAGCAACCGGGAAACGTAAACCGTTTTTCTTACAGGAGGACTATCGACGTGACTGTTTCAGCCGACAAGACCAAGGCTGTGGAAAGCGCCATGATCCAGATCGAACGCCAGTTCGGCAAGGGCGCCATCATGAAACTCGGCAGCCGTGCCGTGGCCGATGTCCCGGTGATTTCCACCGGCTCGGTCTCTTTGGACAAAGCCCTGGGCGTCGGCGGGCTTCCCAAGGGAAGGGTCACCGAGATCTTCGGCCCCGAATCTTCCGGTAAAACGACCCTCGCGCTGCACGCCGTGGCCGAAGTCCAGCGCCAGGGCGGCATCGCCGCCTTCATCGATGCCGAGCATGCCCTGGACACGGCCTACGCCCGCCGGTTGGGGGTCAACTGCGACGAACTGCTGGTCTCACAGCCCGACACCGGGGAGCAGGCCCTGGAGATCGCCGACATGCTGGTGCGCAGCGGCGCCATCGACATCGTGGTGATCGACTCGGTGGCCGCGCTGGTGCCGCGCGCCGAGATCGAGGGCGAGATGGGCGATTCCCACATGGGCCTGCAGGCGCGGCTCATGTCCCAGGCCCTGCGCAAGCTTACCGGCACCATCGGAAAGACCATGACGGCCGTGATTTTCATCAACCAGATCCGCATGAAGATCGGGGTGGTTTTCGGCAATCCCGAGACCACCACCGGCGGCAATGCGCTAAAGTTCTACTCCTCCGTGCGGCTGGACATCCGCCGCATCGGGGCCATCAAGGACGGCACCGAGGTGGTGGGCAACCGCACGCGGGTGCGGGTGGTCAAAAACAAGCTGGCGCCGCCTTTCAAAGACGCCGAGTTCGACATCATGTACGGCGAGGGCATTTCGCTGATCGGCGACCTCATCGATGCCGGTGTGACCGCCGGTGTGGTGGAAAAAAGCGGTTCCTGGTACTCCTACCAGGGCGAGCGCATCGGTCAGGGGCGCAACAACGCCAAGGCTTTCCTGAAGGACAACCCGGATATGCTGGCCAAGATCCACCAGCAGGTGAGGGTAGCCCTGGGACTCGCCGAGGAGGCCGGAGAGGCCGACGCGACAGGTGCTGCGGAAAAAGAGGCGGGCTGAATCTTTAGCGGGTTCCGCTGTCGGCCGTCTAAACTTTAAGGTTTCCTTTTGGAAAATTTATAACACAATAACTACAAAGAAAAACCTGCAAGACAGTGCCTGTTTGCGGAAGGCCTCGGAATAGCGGCGCATTGCCTGCGGGGGCTTTTGGGTATTGCGGGCCGCGGACCAGCGTGTGCGGCGCAAAATCGTTAAGGGAGATCGATTTCCATGACCATCCAATCCATGACCGGCAACCAGGTTCGCCGAACCTTTCTGGAGTATTTCGAAAAACGCGGGCACCAGATCGTGCGCAGCTCTTCGCTGGTGCCCCAGGACGATCCCACCCTGCTGTTTGTCAACGCGGGCATGGTGCAGTTCAAGCGAGTCTTTTTGGGGGACGAAAAGCGCCCCTACGTGCGCGCCACCACCTCCCAGAAGTGCGTGCGCGCCGGTGGCAAGCACAACGACCTGGAAAATGTGGGCTACACCGCCCGGCACCACACCTTCTTTGAGATGCTGGGCAACTTCTCCTTTGGCGACTATTTCAAGGAAAAGGCCATCGAGTACGCCTGGGACCTGCTCACCAACGGCTACGGGCTGCCGGAAGACAAGCTGTGGGTGTCCATCTACCTGGACGACGACGAGGCCGGCGACATCTGGCAGCAGCGCATCGGCGTGCCCGCCGATCGCATCCGGCGCTTCGGTGAGAAGGATAACTTCTGGGCCATGGGAGACACGGGGCCCTGCGGACCGTGCTCGGAGATCCACATCGACCGGGGGGCCGAGCACGGCTGTGGTCGCCCAGAGTGCACCCTGGGATGCGAGTGCGACCGCTTTCTGGAGATATGGAACCTGGTGTTCATGCAGTTCAACCGCGACGCCTCCGGTGAGATGACACCGCTTCCCAGCCCCAGCATCGACACCGGTCTGGGGCTGGAGCGCATGGCCTCCATCGTGCAGGACGTGCCCACCAATTTCGACACCGATCTGTTCCTGCCCATCATGCACCGCACCGGAGAACTGTCCGGCATGCGGCTGGGCCAGTCCGCCGAGACCGACGTGGCCATGAAGGTTATCGCCGACCACAGCCGCGCGGCGGCCTTTCTGATCGGAGACGGCATCCTGCCCGCCAACGAGGGGCGCGGCTACGTGTTGCGGCGCATCATGCGGCGGGCCATTCGTTACGGCCGCAACATCGGCCTGCAGAAACCTTTCCTGCACGAGACCGCCAGCGTGGTTTTCGATGTCATGAAGCCTGCTTACCCGGAACTCTACGACTCGCGCGCCTTCATTACCAGCGTCATCAAGAACGAGGAGGTGCGTTTTTCCGAGACCCTGGACCACGGGCTCAAGGTGCTCAACGACGCCCTGGCCGAGCTTCGCGCCGACGGCCGCACGCGCGTGCCCGGCGAGCTGATTTTCAAGCTCTACGACACTTACGGCTTCCCGGTGGACATCGTGCGCGACGTGGTGCGCGACGAGGGGATGACCCTGGACATGGAGGGCTTCGAGCGCGCCATGGAGGGCCAGCGGCGTCGTTCGCGCACCGTGAGCACCTTTGCCGCGGCCGCCGAGGCCTACCGAAAACTGTCTTCCGCCGGGCGCCAGACAGCGTTCGTGGGATACGTCGGACTGGAGGCCGAGGCCGAAGTGCTGGCGCTGGTGCAAGACGGTCGTGAGCTGCAACAGGCCGAAGCCGGGCAGGAGGTTGAACTGGTCACCGACGTGACGCCTTTTTACGCCGAGGCCGGCGGGCAGGTGGGCGACCGCGGCACGGTGATCGCCGGGGCCGGACGCATGCAGATCGAGGACACCGTCAAGGATCCCACCGGCCTGGTCATCCACCGCGGCCGGGTGGTCGAGGGCGCTATCCGGCCCGGCGAAAAGGTGCGCCTGCGCGTGGACGACCGGCTGCGAGCCGCCACGGCCCGCAACCACACGGCCACCCACATCCTGCACTGGGCGCTGCGCCAGGTGCTGGGCGACCACGTCAAGCAGGCCGGCTCCCTGGTGGCCCCGGACAAGCTGCGTTTCGACTTCACCCACTTCTCCCAGGTGGCGGAAGCGGACCTGATGCGCATCGAGGACATGGTCAACGCCCGCATCCGCGAGAACGTACCGGTGGTCGTTCAGGAGATGGACATGGACGAGGCCCTGAAGTCCGGCGCCACGGCCCTTTTCGAGGAGAAGTACGGCGAGCGCGTGCGGGTGATCTCGCTGGAAGAATTCAGCCGTGAACTGTGCGGCGGCACCCACACCGGGCGTACGGGAGACATCGGGCTGTTCAAGATCGTCTCCGAGTCCGGGGTGGCGGCCGGCATTCGGCGCATCGAAGCCCTGACCGGTGAAGAAGCCGTGCGCCACGTCCAGCAGAACGCGCATCTGCTCAACCAGGCGGCGCACCTGCTGCGCGAGACCCCGGCCGCGGTTCCCGAGCGCATCGAAAAGCTGCTTTCGGGCCTCAAGGCGCTGGAGCGCCAGGTGGAGGAACTGCGGGCACGCCTGGCCGCCCAGTCGTTGCAGGACATCGAGGGCAGCATCCGGGAGATCGGCGGGGTGCGGGTGCTGGTGCAGAAGGTGTCGGCCGAAACACCGGCGGCCCTGCGCGAACTCGGAGACCGCCTGAAAGAGAAAATCGGCAGCGGCGTGGTGGTGTTGGGCAGCGCGGCCGGCGAAAAAGCCCTGCTCATCGCACTGGTCACCAAGGATCTCGCCGGGCGCTGTCACGCCGGCCGCATCGTCAAGCAGGTGGCCGCCGTGGTGGGCGGCGGCGGCGGCGGACGGCCGGACATGGCCCAGGCCGGCGGAACCCGGCCGCAGAAGCTGGACGAGGCCCTGGAAAAGGCCTACGAGGTGGTGGCCGAGACCTGCGGCGCCTGATGTCGCACCGGTTTTTTGCAAGAACACAAAGGCCGCGGAGAGCGAAGCTGCTCCCTGCGGCCTTTGCGCGTCGTCGGGCGGACCGCCGGTCTATTGTGAAGGCGGCCTGTCGCCGGCTTTTTTCAGCGCCGCGGCGATGAAACTTCTGAAAAGCGGGTGCGGATCCATGGGGCGCGATTTGAACTCCGGGTGGAACTGACAGCCCAGGAACCAGGGGTGGTCGGCCAGTTCGACGATCTCCACCAGGTCGCCGCTGGGGGATTTGCCGCTGATGACCAGTCCGTTTTTCTCAAACACCTCGATATAGTCGTTGTTGAACTCGTAGCGGTGCCGGTGGCGCTCGGAGATCTCGGATTGGCCGTAGGCGCGCGCGGCGATGGTGTCGGGTTTTAGCAGGCAGGGATAGGCCCCCAGCCGCATGGTGCCACCCTTGTCGGAGTGGATGTCGCGGCGCTGGATGGTGCCGGTTTTGTCGTCGTACCACTCCTTCATCAGGTAGATCACGGGGTTGGGCGTGGTCATGTCGAACTCCGAGCTGTGGGCGTCTGCGAGACCCACCACGTTGCGCGCAAATTCGATCACCGCAATGTGCATGCCCAGGCAGATGCCGAAGTAGGGGATGCGGTTCTCGCGGGCGTAGCGCGCCGCGCAGATCTTGCCGTCCACCCCCCGCGAGCCGAACCCGCCGGGCACCAGCACGCCGTCGGCGTTGGCCAGGACCTCGGCGCAGTTGTCCTCGTCGATGGTTTCCGAGTCGATGAAGTTCAGGTGCACCCGGCAGTCGTTGGCGATGCCGCCGTGGTAGAGGGCCTCGTTGAGGCTCTTGTAAGACTCGGTGAGATCCACGTACTTGCCCACGATGGCGATGGTGACCTCGTGGGTCGGTGATTTGAATCGCTCGATGAGCTGGCGCCACGGCTCCAGGCGGGGGGCGCGGGTCCAGATGTGCAGCAGTTCGACGATCTTGTCGTCCAGCCCCTCGCTATGGAAAACCAGGGGCACCTCGTAGATGCAGTCCACGTCCTTGGCCGTGATGACCTCGTCTACGCCCACGTTGCAGAACAGCGCGATCTTGCGCTTGATCTCGGTGGACAGGTAGCGGTCCGTGCGGCACAACAGGATATCCGGCTGGATGCCGATGCTGCGCAGTTCCTTGACGCTGTGCTGGGTGGGTTTGGTCTTTAGCTCGCCGGCGGTGCCCACGTACGGCACCAGCGTAAGGTGGATGTAGATTACGTTTTCCTTTCCCACGTCGGCCTTGAACTGGCGGATGGCCTCCAGGAACGGCAGGCTCTCAATGTCGCCGATGGTGCCGCCGATCTCGACGATGACGATGTCCACGTCCCTGGCGACCAGCTTGATGCTGGACTTGATTTCATCGGTAATGTGGGGGATCACCTGCACCGTGCCGCCCAGGTAATCGCCGCGCCGTTCCTTGGTGATGACTGCGTGATAGATTTTGCCGGTGGTGAAGTTGTTGTCGCGGCCCAGTTTGGCGTGGGTGAATCGCTCGTAGTGCCCCAGGTCCAGGTCGGTCTCGGTGCCGTCATCGGTGACGAAGACCTCTCCGTGCTGGAACGGGTTCATGGTCCCCGGGTCCACATTAATATAGGGGTCCAGTTTCTGGATGGTGACCGACAGCCCCCGGCTCTCCAGCAGGGCCCCGATGGCGGCCGAGGCCAGCCCCTTGCCAAGCGAAGAAAGCACCCCTCCCGTAACGAAAATGAACTTCGAGTTGGTGGCCATAGTGTACCCCGCGAGAAATCGTTCCCACCGAAGCGGGCGGTTATGTTGATGAATTGAAAGTCACGGTGCCGGACTGGCTGTGTAAGCGCGCCGCAGCGCTGCTGAAGTCGCCCGACAGGTAGCACAACCGGTGCCTTTTGGAAAGCCAATTTTTGCCCGCCGCGCTACTGGTAGATCTTCTTGAAATCCTCGATGGTTTTCTGCACCTCTTCCATGTCGGGGGACTGCGGGGCGGCGACCGGCTTTTCCGTTGGGGCCGGCGTCGCCGCCTTGAACTGCTGCAGGTCGAAGAGGCCCTTGTCGAACGGTTCGTCGACCCGCGTGCGCACCACGGTAATCTCGCGCACCAGAATCTGGTTCTCGTAGCACTCCACGCGCATGGGATACCACAGGCCCCCGGCGAGCTGTTCCCATTTCTGGAAACGGAATTCGACCTGCTGCACCCCTTGGGCCGACGGCGTCGATGGGTACAGGATCCAGCGCACCGGCAGGAAGCGTTCCTGCTCGATCCACAACTGGGGAAGGGTGGTATCCGGGAAGGCGGCTCCCAGGACGTAGACCACCACAGGGCCGTCGTGCCCCAGGCTGGACACGCCGATATCGATGTCCGCCGCCACCAGGCGGTTGCGCAGTTCCGTCCGGCTGCGGGCCAGCAGCAGATCCCGGTAGCGGTCCAGGCGGTGATCGGCGCCGGGAACCACCCGTCCGTCTATAACGGTCACCTGCCGGCTGCCCCGTTGGATGAACGTTCGCCGGGCGACGGCCGTGGACACGTCCGAACGCAGGTCGAGGGGGAAGCGGTAGCGCAGGATCTCCGTGATTTCATGGCCCTGCCCGCTCTCGGCCAGGCCGAAGAGGACCTGTCGCTGTTCGACCAGCAGGGTGCGGGCCGATCCCATCCCGCGGGCCGTCATGCCCACCAGGTAGGGGCCGGGCAGCACGTATGCCATGGCCCGGGGCGAGGCGCAGAACAACAGCAGAGCAGCCGCCGCAAGCGGCGGAAAGCGCCTGGAAAAAAGCCGCATCGTCGTCTCCCTGAGAGAATAATGGCAGAGGGCGGGTTCGCGGGTCTGGTACCGCGGCCCTCATGGCGGTTCAAAGAAAAGTCCCAGCTTCAACGGGGGTGGCCGTCCATGGGCCGTCTCGTCGTCCGGCGAACCGCCGGTTTACTGGGCGAAAAAAAAGATAAAGTCCGGCAGCTGCAGGCAGGTCAGCTTGCGCCCGTATACCGCCCCGGTGTCAATGCCGATTTTGTTGGGCTCCATCAGCGGCTCCCGGAAAGGTGTGTGCCCGAAGACCACGATCTTGCCGAAGTCGTATTTGGAGCGGATGAACCGGCTGCGGATCCACATCATGTCGTGGGGAGACTGGCGCTCCAACGGCACCCGGGGTTTGAGGCCGGCGTGTACGAAAATGTACTCTTCGGTCTCGTGGTACAGCACCAGCGACTCGTAGAATGCCAGGTGGTCAGGGGGCATGGCGCGGGGATTGGCCCCGTGCCGCTCATAGCTGTCCAGCGTGGCCGTTCCGCCGTTGGCCAGGAAGCTGAAATCGTCCTCTCCCGACAGGAAGTCGAGCAGCATGGCCTCGTGGTTTCCCTTGAGGGTGATGACGCGGCCCGGGTACTGCTTCTTGAGCGCCACCACCCGATCCACCACAGCAAAGGGGTCCGCCCCCCGGTCGATGTAGTCTCCTACGAATAGCAGCCGGTCCCGGCTGAAGTCGATGTCAATACTGTCCAACAGTGCATCGAGCTTGTCGATGCACCCGTGGATGTCACCTACGGCGAAAATACGGCCCATGTCAATCAGCTGTCAGGTTTCAGGTATCAGCCGTCAGGTATCAGGTTTCAGACGGGGAGCCGTTTTCCCACCACCTGGTCGCTGAAAGAGAAACGCCTTTGCGATCAAAGTACTTCCGATGAGAACAGGGCTGCCTCCCCGAGTTCCTCTTCTATCCGGATGAGCTGGTTGTACTTGGCAACCCGGTCGCTGCGCGACAGCGATCCGGTTTTTATCTGGCCGCTGTTGATGCCCACCGCCAGGTCGGCAATAAAGGTGTCTTCGGTCTCTCCTGAGCGGTGCGAAACCACCGTCATGTAACCGGCCTGCTTGGCCATCTCGATGGTCTCGAGCGTCTCGGTCAGGGTGCCGATCTGGTTGAGCTTGATGAGAATCGCGTTGGCTATGCCGGATTCGATGCCTTTCTTGAAGATCTTGGGGTTGGTGACGAAGATATCGTCTCCAACGATCTGGATGGACCCCTCCAGTCGGTCGGTCATCTTCTCCCATCCTTTCCAGTCCTGTTCGGCCAGGCCGTCTTCGATGGAGAGGATGGGAAACTCGTCGATGAGTTTTTCCCAGTAGTCGATCATCTGATCCGAGGATAGTTTGCGTTTTTCCGACTTGAGCACGTACTTGCCCTTTTCGTAAAACTCGCTGGCGGCCGGGTCCAGCGCCAGGCCGATGTCCTTGCCGGGCTTGTAGCCGGCTTTGGCGATGGCTTCCATGATGGTCTTCAGGGCCGCCTCGTGGGACTCAAAGTCGGGTGCGAAGCCTCCCTCATCGCCCACCGAGGTGGGCATACCCTTGGCCTTGAGGATTTTTTTCAGGGCGTGGAAGGTCTCGGCGCCCATCTGTACAGCCTGGCTGATGGATTTGGCGCCCACCGGGACGATCATGAACTCCTGGATGTCCAGGTTGTTGGCGGCGTGCACCCCGCCGTTGACGATATTCATCATCGGAAGGGGGAGGTAGCGTGCGTTGATGCCGCCCAGGTACTGGTAGAGCGGCTGTCCGAAAGCGTCGGCCGCCGCCCGGGCCGCCGCCAGGGAAACGCCCAGAATGGCGTTGGCGCCCAGCTTGGACTTGTTGGCCGTGCCATCCAGAGCGATCAGGTGCATGTCCAGCGCCACCTGGTCGGCGGCGTCCATGCCCAGGATGTCGGGGGCGATGACCCTGTTAACATTCTGCACGGCCGTGGCCACGCCCTTGCCGCCGTATCGCTTGGCCCTCTTATTGCGCAGTTCCAGCGCCTCGCGCGTACCGGTGGAAGCACCCGACGGCACCGCCGCGCGACCCACCGCACCGCAGGCCAGTTCCATGTCGACTTCTACGGTTGGATTTCCTCTGGAATCCAGTATCTCTCTGGCTTTGACATCGACGATTTCGGTCATCTTCTGCTCTCCCCTTTTTGAGTGAGGCTTTCTGGTTGGGCTCTCCATGCGACCGGAAAGCGGCTCCCCGGTATTGACAAATCAAAGGAAACTGTTACTCTGCTTGGCGTCTCATGTCAAGAAGGGACGGGTGCTGTGAGCCATTCACCCGGGACAAGGAACCCCGCGCATGACCGGCGACTACGATTTTTACAACATGGCGCATCTGGTGGTGGCGGCCATCCGCGTGCTCGAACACCAAAGCGGACAGCCGGCCACGGTCGAAGGCATCTGCCGCAAGCTTTCCTTTTCCCTGGACCGCGTCAACTTCATCTGCCACCGCTTGGAGAAACTGGGGGTCATCGAGCGTCCGGCCGGGGCCCACGGGGACCGGTTGTTCATCAGGGACCATCTCGGCATCGAGCGCATCGACCGCACCGAGACCGAATCGCAGCTGGACAGGGAACTCAAGCAATTCCAAGCCTCCCGCAGCCACCTGGAGGAGAAGATCAACACCCTGCGAAAAAAGCAGGCCCACCGTAAGAAGGACCTCTTTGCCGACCTGGAAAGCCGCCTGAAAAAAGAGCTTCAGGGCGACTGATTCGTGGTTCCCCAGATGGTCACCTCGACGGAACGCCTGCGGGCGCGGGCGTCGTGGTTGACGACGATCACCTGCTGCCAAGTTCCCAGGTGCAGGCGGCCGCCACGCACGGGCAGACTGATGGACGGCCCCATCAGGGCGGCCTGCACGTGGCTGTGGCCGTTGCCGTCATGCCAGGCCTTTTCGTGCTCGTAGACCGCATCCGGCGGCGCCAGGCGCTCTATGGCGCGCCGCAGATCCGCTACCACGCCGGGCTCGTACTCGATGCTGGTCAGTGAACCGGTCGAGCCGGTCACAAACGCGCTCAGCACGCCTTGGTCTACGCCCGAGGCGGCCAGCACACGCTGCAGTTCGGCGGTGATGTCCGCCATGTCCGGACCCTTGCCCAGGGCCACGCTGAAGCTGTCGCAGAAGACGATGGGCTGGTTCATCGGCACACTCCTATTTCATTCCCAGTTTCCAGTTCCAGAGGCCGGCCCGCTGCTTGATTTTCACGCCCGGCGGCACCGGTTCCCTCAGATGAATCAGCAGCCGGTAGCCCATTCTGCGAAGGGCCTCGGTGTGCGCTTCCAGGTCGATGCGCCAGTTGGGAAAAATCCAGAAAAGATCCCCGTGGCGCACGTACCAGGCCTGTTCGCCCCGTGGGCTGCTGAAGGGTTCACCGGCTTTCAGGTCGGCCGGTGCGATGCGCGAGACGCCCAGCGGCCAATTTCCCGAGATTACGATGCCCAGGGGCAGGGTGCTCTGGGCCGACAGGCGGCGGTAGTCCGCGGCACCCAGCTCGGGGCTGACCACGGCGCCGGCGAACCCCATGGCCTGCAGGCGCTCCAGGGTCAGGGCATTGGTGATGTTGCAGAAGGGCCCCGCCCACAGGGTCAGGCGGCGCATGTCCGTGAACAGGGTCCGCTGCCAGGGCGCGTTTACCATGAAACGGCGTGCGCCCCGCGAGACGAGGCCGTCTATGGTGCGGCGCAGGCGCTCCTGTCCCCCGGGCCAGACCACCGGCGGCAGCCACCACCAGACGCCGGCCGGCGAGCCCCCCGCTTTGGGGGGAGGGGCGTCGGCATCGAGCCACAGGCCGAGGGCCCGATGCTTTTCGGCCGACGGCCGCCGCCGGGCGACGGTCATGTGCAGGGGTTTGCCGTGCGGCGCCGGCGCGGGCGGCGAGAGCCGGGGGCGCAAGGGCGCCGTAGCCGAAGCGTCGGAGCGCATCTCCGGCAGCTGCTTTTCCAGCGCCGCGATTTTCTTGTCCAGGGCGGGTTCGCGGCGGTCGGTGAGAAACACCGGCGTTCCCGGGGCCACGCCCGCGGCCGCGGACGGCGGCAGAATGAAGCGTCCTTTGGCCGGCACCGCCTTGGCCAAACGATAGAGGTGGTGTCCGCGGCCGTCCTCGTAGCCGATGCGCAGCTTGTCGCCGGGCAGCAGCGCCCGCCGGGGCTGGAGAATGGCCTTGCGCCCGCCGCCGCGGGTCTTGCCCACGAACAGGCCCGAGCCGGTCTGGCGCCCGGTATCCACCGGGTGCCGGGGGCGCTGGGGCAGGAAATTGTAGTGGGTCGTGGTGCGCCCCAGGGCGTGGGCCAGCAGTTCCAGGGCCGCTTTTTTGGCCCCTGGATCGCCGCCTTCGTCGCGTAGCATGCGATAGGCGCGCACGGTGTAGTAAACGTAGTGGGGGCCTTTCTTGCGGCCCTCGATCTTCCAGGTGCGCACCCGTGGGATCTGCTGCAGCACGCGTACCAGCACGTCCAGGCTGAAATCCTGGCATGAGAAGCTGCGGCGGGCATCGGCGCGCTGGCGGAACATGCGGCGGCAGGGCTGCACGCAGCGTCCGCGCAGGCCGCTGCGGCCACCCAGGTAACTGCTCCAGTAGCACCGCCCCGAGACGCAGAAGCACAGGGCGCCGTGGATGAATACCTCCAGGTCCAGGCCGTCTGGGCAGGCCGCCGCCATGGCCCGGATCTCGTCGATGCCCAGCTCGCGGGGCAGCACCACGCGGTCGACACCCGGAATTTGCGCTGCGGCCCGCAGGGCGGCGGGGAAGCTGACGTTGGCCAGCGTGGAGAGGTGCAGTGATCCCGAAAAGCCCGCCTGGCGGGCCAGTTCGGCAATGCCAGGGTCCTGAACGATGAGCGCATCGGCCCGCACTTGGCGTTCCAGTTGGGCGATGAGAGCGCCCGCGGCTGCCAGTTCGTCGGGCTTGACCACGGTGTTCAGGGCGACAAAGACCTGCCTGCCGAGTCGGTGGGCCAGTGCGGTTAGCCGCGCCAGCTCCGGCACGCTGAAGTTCTTGGCCTCCATGCGCGCCGAGAAGTGCTTCAGGCCGCAGTAAACAGCGTCGGCGCCGGCGGCCAGGGCCGCCAGGAAACTGTCGCGGCTGCCGGCCGGTGCCAGGATGGCCGGGAGGGACTGGTTTTCATTTTTCATGCTTTTCATCGTCGGAAATGCCGGGGTGTCGTCTGGCAAGAGCAATGGCACGTCGCTGGACGCCCGCTGAACCTGGGTGTACGCTGATCAGGAGGGAGCCCGGCTTCACGCATGCCAAGTGTTATTCGCGATTGCCTTGTGTCATCATTGAGGATTCGCTTGCCCGACGTCGATTGTGTCTTATACTATGGGTGATTTTTTGAAAACAACCGAATTTTGACCCTTATACTTACTGCAGAAAAAGGAAACGCCCCATGAAGATCGCTGTCAGCGGCAAAGGCGGTGTGGGCAAGACCACGTTTTCGGCGCTCATGATCCGGGCGCTGGACGCCGCCGGCAAACACGTACTGGCCATTGATGCGGACCCGGACGCCAACCTTGCCGGCGCCATCGGCATTCGCGGCGCCGATGCCATCACCCCCATTTCCCAGATGAAAAACCTGATTTTTGAGCGCACCGGCGCCATGCCGGGAAGTGTCGGGCAGTTTTTCAGCCTGAACCCCAAGGTGGACGACCTTCCCGACGCGCTTTCGATGAAGATGAACAACATCAAGATGATGCGCCTGGGGGGCGTCGAAAAAGGCGGTGCCGGCTGCTTCTGCCCGGAGAGTTCACTGCTCAAAGCGCTGGTGCGCCATGTGGTGGTGATGCGCGACGAGGTGGTGGTGATGGACATGGAGGCCGGTATCGAGCACCTGGGGCGTGGGACGGCCAAGGCCGTGGACAAGCTGATCATCGTCGTGGAGCCGGGGCGCCGCAGCATCGACACGGCCGGCAACATCCGGGGCCTGGCCGGAGAAATCGGCTTGACCGACATCCTGCTGGTGGGCAACAAGGTGCGCGGCGAAAAAGACGAGACCTTTCTGCGCCGACACTTGTCCGAATTCGAATTCCTGGGTTTCCTGCCCTACGACGAATCGCTCATCGAAGCCGACCTGGACGGGGTTTCGCCTTACGACACCAGTCCCGCCGCCCGCCAGGCCGTGCAGCAGATGATCGAAAGGCTGCAGTGACCGGGCGCCGCGTGAGGTATTCCGGCCGCCGTCGCAGGGCACCCCTGCGCCAGGTGCGCATCAAGCCTGCGGCAGACGCCGGCCTGAAGAAAGTTTTCGCTCGTATCGGGGTGCCGCCCCGCAAGCCTTTCACGCCCGACCCCTTCCAGCTCAAGGCCCTGGAGGCCATTGAGCATGCCGATTGCCTGGTAACGGCCCCCACCGGTTCAGGCAAGACCTGGATCGCCGTGCAGGCCATTTCAAAAGCCCTGTCGGCCGGCCGTCGCTCCTGGTACGCTACGCCGCTCAAGGCGCTGAGCAACGCCAAGTACGAGGAGTTCGGGAACCTGTTCGGAAAAGAGCGGGTGGGCATCCTGACCGGCGACCGCAAGGAGAATGCGGATGCCGAGGTGATCGTGGGCACTACCGAGATTCTGCGCAACCAGCTTTACGACGTCATGGGTTCGGGCGGAACCTTGGACACCGACCTGGTGGTGCTCGACGAGGCCCACTTTCTGGGAGACGAAGAGCGCGGCGTGGTGTGGGAAGAGGTCATGATTTATCTGCCGTCGCGCATCCCGCTGCTGATGCTGTCGGCCACGGTGGGCAACGCCGACCAGATCGCCCGCTGGCTGTCGAGCATCCGGGGGCAGCGCTGCATCGTTGTGGAGGACCACCATCGGCCGGTGCCCCTTTTTCCGCTTTTTCTGCATCCTTCGGGCATGCTGCTGCCGCTCATGGCGGGCACCCGGGACGGCGCCAAACGCCACGTCCACAAGAAGGTGGCCGCCGCCCTGCGGTCCCGCCAGGCCCAGCGGCTGGGGCCGTCCCACCGCCTGCCGCCTTTCGGTGACATCCTGCGCGTGCTCAAGAAGTTCCGCCTGCTGCCGGCCATTTTTTTTCTCAAATCCAGGGCCGATTGCGACCAGGCCCTGGAGATGTGCCGCGGCAACCGCATCGAGGATCCCGAACGGAGCCGGCGACTTCAGGAGCGCACCGACGAACTGGTCGAAGCCGCCGGCCCGGCGGTGGCCCGCCATCCGCAGCTGCGCCACCTGCGCCACCTGGCCGTAGCGTCGCATCACAGCGGGCAGCTGCCGGCCTGGAAGCAGGTGGTCGAGACCCTCATGAGCGAGGGCCTGCTGGACGCCGTTTTTGCCACCTCCACGGTGGCCGCCGGGGTCAATTTCCCCGCGCGAACCGTGGTGCTGGTGAACTCCGACCGCTTTAACGGAACCGAATTCCTGCCGCTGACGGCTTCGGAGTTCCACCAGATGACCGGGCGCGCAGGACGCCGCGGCATGGACCGCATCGGTTTTGTGCTCATGGTGCCGGGCAAGTTCATGGACATCTGGCAGGTGGCGCGGCTCATCACGGCGCCTCCCACGGACGTGCACAGCCGCATCCGGATCAACTTCCCCATGACGCTGAACCTGCTGCTGTCCCACAGCCCGGAGCAGGTCGAAGACATGCTGGAGCGCAGCTTCGCCAATTTTCTGCTGCGCGAAAAGAACCGCAAACGGCGGGGAAGCCGGCAGAGCCTCGAAGACCTCAAGGCCGACTTCCAGCGTCACCTGTCCTTCCTCAAGGAAAAGGACTACGTGGACACCGACGACCGCTTGACCGCAGACGGCGTATGGGCAGCGCGCCTGCGCATCGACCAGCCGCTGCTGATTGCCGAGGGCTTGCGCAGGGGCCTGTTTGCAGGGCTGTCCGCACCGCGGCTGGCCGGCATCATGGCCGCCTTCGTCAATGAAAGAGAAACCGACGAGCACCTTGAAAGCGAGGGCATACCCAGGCCGCTGCGACGGGATCACGCCAGTTTTCTGAGGGGGCTGGCCCCGTTGGTGCGGGACATGCAGCGCCGGGGGTTCGAAGTGCGGCCTTTCTACCTGAAGCCCGCCGCGGTGCTGCACGCGTGGGCCGACGGGCAGGCATGGGGACGGCTCACCGCCTGGGCACAGATGGCCGACGGCGACCTGGCCATGCTGATCCTGCGCACGGCCGACCACCTCAAGCATCTGCGCAGCCTGCGAAGAGAGTTTCCCAAAGTGGCCGCCGCGGCGAGAGCCGCTCTGGATCGCATCCTGCGGGACCCCGTGGATCCGGGCTACTATACCGGTGAGGAGCGCTTGGAAGAAGCGTCAGTCGACGAGCAGGGTCTGACCGGGATAGATCTTTGATCGCGGCGAGAGGTGGTTGATGCGCAGCAGCCGCTCCACGGACATGTTGTGGATGGTGGCAATGCGGAAAGGGCTGTCGCCGGAGCGCACGCGGTACTGGCGCGTGCCGGCAGCCTGAGCCGTCTGCCGATGGTTGTTGCTGCGGATGATCAGGACCTGGCCGATGTGCAGGCGGGTGGTTCGCAGGCCGTTGAGCCGTTGGATGTGGCGCGTGGTGGTGGAATAGCGGCGGGCGATGTTCCACAGCGAATCGCCCCTGCGCACAACGTGGCGGACGACGGTGCTTTTGCTCTTATTGGTGCTGCGCGTCGTGGAGGCGACCGGCAGGGGGGCTCCGCGACGCGGGATCTTCAGGCGCTGGCCGGCCACGATGAGGTAGCGGCGGTTGAGGTTGTTGGCGCGCGCGATGCGGTGCACACTGGTGTGGTAGCGCCTGGCGATGGTGGAAATCGTTTCGCCGCGGCGCACGCGGTGCACCACATAGGTTCCCCCGCCGGGCGGCGGGCTGCTCTGGGGCAGGCGCTCGATCTTGGCCAGCAGGCCGTCGGATTTGCCGGGCGGTACCTTGAGTTCATACGGGTCCGGCGGCAGGATGCCCCGGCGCAGTTCGGGGTTCAGTGATTTGAGTTCGGCCGCGCTGACGCCGGCGACCTTGGCGACCCTGGACAGCTGCACCCGCCGGGCAACGGTCAAGGTGTCAAACGTCACCGGCGGGTCCGGCTTGACACCGATGAGGCCGTATTTTTCCGGGTTGTTGACGATATGCAGCGTAGCCAGGAAACGCGGTACGTAACGGGCCGTCTCCCGGGGAAGGCGGCGGTAGAGATCCCAGAAGTTGTCCAGGTAGTTGACCTGCTGATTGCGGATGACCCGCAGCACGCGTCCCTCGCCGCAGTTGTAAGCCGCCAGCACCGTGATCCAGTCACCGAAAATCTGGTGCAGTTCCTTTAAATACTCGATGGCCGCCCGGGTGGACTTGTAGGGGTCCAGCCGTTCGTCGATATAGCGGTTGCGTTTGAGTCCGAACTTGTAACCGGTGGAGGGGATGAACTGCCACAGTCCCAGCGCGCGCGCCTTGGACAGTGCCTTGACCTTGTATCCGCTTTCGATCAGCGGCAGCCACGACAGTTCCTCGGGCAGGCCTGCCTCGCGCAGGGCTTTGGCGATGTACGGCCGGTAGCGTCCCGAGCGGCGGTAGGCGGCGAGGAACTGGTTCTTCTCGTGACCCTTGGTGAAAGCGTTGATTTCCTGCTGCACGTGGCTGTTGAGGTCCAACGGGATGGCGTTGTGGTGGCCGGTGACGACGATGTTGCGCGACGCGTAGATCTCCAGGATGCGCTTGGAGATCAGGAAGCGCAGATCCTCTTTCTGCTGCGTGATGTCGGGGTTCTTCTCGGTGTTGATTTTCAGGATCAGGCTGTAGGCCTGGTCCAGCGCCTCCAGGGCGTTTTCCAGTTCCCCCTTCTGCCAGAAGTTTTGGGACAGCTCGCAAAAATCGAGGGCCTCGTCTAGCATCGCTTCCGGCGAAGCCGCTGTGTCGGTGGTATCGGAAGATTTGTCCGGCGCGGCAGCCGCGTCCTTCCGGTCGCCGTCGATGGTCGTCTCGGCGGCCGGCGGTGATGTTAGGTCGAAGGGCGGTTTCTCGGCGGTCAGGTCGCCTTCGGCAGCTTGGGGATTTTCGGCTACGGCGGTATGGTCCGCCGGGGCGGATGCGGTTCCACGATGCCCGGGTGACGCGCATCCCGCAAGAATGAAGAGCACGCACAGTGCAGCAAGGTAATGTTTCACCGAATCTGAAACTCCTGACAACTGAAAAATGTAGCGCATTCAACACGCGCGGCAGCGGAAAACAGCGTGAAAAATCGGGCAAGACAGTTGCGCCTTAACTACCCGAAATACCGGGCGCCTGTCAAGAAGATTATGGCTCTCGGCAGACGTGAGAACCTTCGAAAAACACTTTCGGGGCCTTGCTGGTCTGGTGGGCCGAAACGCAATCCGGCCGCTGGGCGAAAAAAAATCTTGACTTTTGGGCGCCGATCCTTTTTATGCCCCTGTGCGCCGGAAAAAGGTGTTTTTCGATACCGACGGCGCAAAAGGACTTGATTTAAATTGCGCAATGTGTATATTCGTTCAAGATTAAGCTTGACAGCCATTGGGGATTGTTTTAAAAATAATGTTTCTTGAGTTTAGCGAGGCTGAAAGAGCGAATTTTACGCAGATTAAGATATAAATGACGCCAGCGTAGCTCAGTTGGTAGAGCTACTGATTTGTAATCAGTGGGTCGGGGGTTCGAGTCCCTTCGCTGGCTCCAACAGGCGAAACAAAGCGGTAATCAAGGTGGGGTTCCCGAGTGGTCAAAGGGAACAGACTGTAAATCTGTCGGCGATGCCTTCGGAGGTTCAAATCCTCCCCCCACCACCAGTCCCAAAGGCGAGTCGTATGTAGGAGATTTCGACCAGCGCGTGAAATCGTCGATTGACTACATGACTTCCTTCATAAGTCTTGCCGCACCATAGAGCGTGCCAGCCGGTCTTTTCGCAGCATCTCTATGCCGCTGAGTGCCTTGTATGGAAAGTAGGATCCCTTGAAACGTCCGGCGGGGCGTTTCTGCGGGGAGATCCGGAGGGGGGTTGCGCAATAGCGGGAGTAGCTCAGTTGGTAGAGCTTCAGCCTTCCAAGCTGAATGTCGCGAGTTCGAGCCTCGTCTCCCGCTCCAATTTTTTTTTGTACGCGGGTAGCCTTCGCAGCGGCTGCGGAAACAGCTCAGAGCAACCAGCGCATAGCGATCAACCATAGAAATCTGAAAATGACGCCCACGTAGCTCAGTCGGTAGAGCGCTTCCTTGGTAAGGAAGAGGTTCATCGGTTCGATTCCGATCGTGGGCTCCACAGACATTGCGCCGGAAGCCGGAAGAGACCCGGGTACGAAGGGCCCGGACGGTGGCGCCGGCCGGCGAAAGATCCCGTTTCCGGACAGGAAAACCAATCACGGAGGAGACACAAGATGGCAAAGGAAAAGTTTGAGCGCACGAAGCCGCACGTAAACGTAGGCACGATAGGTCACATTGATCATGGCAAGACGACGCTGACGGCGGCGATCACGAAGCACATGGGGTTGCGCGGGATGGCGGATTTTGTGCCGTTCGATCAGATCGACAAGGCGCCGGAGGAGAAGGAGCGGGGGATCACGATAGCGACGGCGCACGTGGAGTATGAGACGGACAAGCGGCACTATGCGCACGTGGACTGTCCGGGTCACGCGGACTACATCAAGAACATGATCACGGGTGCGGCGCAGATGGACGGTGCGATTTTGGTGGTAGGCGCGGACGACGGACCGATGCCTCAGACGCGCGAGCACATCCTTCTGGCGCGGCAGGTGGGAGTGCCTCGGATCGTGGTGTTTCTCAACAAGACGGACATGGTCGACGACGAGGAGCTGATCGAGCTGGTGGAGCTGGAGCTTCGGGAGCTTCTGGACAAGTACGATTTTCCGGGGGACGACACGCCGATCATCCGTGGCAGTGCGCTCAAGGCGCTGGAGAGCGACGATCCGAACAGCGAGGAGGCCAAGTGCATTTTCGAGCTGATGGACGCCATCGACGATTTCATTCCGGAGCCCAAGCGTGACATCGACAAGCCGTTTTTGATGCCGATCGAGGATGTGTTCAGCATTTCGGGTCGCGGCACGGTGGTGACGGGTCGGGTGGAGCGCGGCGTGATCCACGTGGGCGACAACATCGAGATCGTGGGGATTCGTCCGACGGCCAAGACGGTGTGCACGGGCGTTGAGATGTTCCGCAAGCTTCTCGACGAGGGGCGTGCGGGCGACAACATCGGCGTTCTTCTGCGCGGGACCAAGCGCGACGAGGTCGAGCGCGGTCAGGTGGTGGCGGAGCCGGGGTCGATCAAGCCGTACACGAAGTTCAAGGCGGAGGTGTACATTCTGAGCAAGGAGGAGGGAGGACGTCACACGCCGTTTTTCAGCGGTTACCGTCCGCAGTTTTATTTTCGGACGACGGACGTGACGGGCGTACTGACGCTTCCCGAGGGCGTAGAGATGGTGATGCCGGGCGACAACGTGACGATTGAGGCGGAGCTGATCACGCCGATCGCCATGGAGAAGGAGCTTCGTTTCGCGATTCGGGAAGGCGGCCGCACGGTGGGCGCCGGCGTCGTCAGCGATATCATCGAATAAAGGAGACAGCCGGTGAGAGTAATCGTAACGCTCGCCTGCACCGAGTGCAAGCAGCGCAACTATACGACGACCAAGAACAAGCGGACCACGCCGGACAAGCTGGAATTCAGCAAGTATTGCCGGTTCTGCAAAAAGCACACGATGCACCGGGAAACCAAGTAATCGGCGGTGTACACCGCCGGAAAGGTGTCTCAGCATACACAGGATTTACGCAGGCCAGTAGCTCTAACGGTAGAGCATCGGACTCCAAATCCGGGTGTTGGGGGTTCGAATCCCTCCTGGCCTGCCAATCTTTATTAGGGCAAAGCTCAAAGCTTGAAGGTTGGGCGTGTGGCCTTGGCGCTTTCAAATTTGAGCTTTCCCATTTTTAGGAGCCCAATGGCACGGCTACAGCGGAAGAAAAAATCGGTTGGCAAAAAAACCAGAGAGACCGCCAAGGACCGTCCGGCAGGCGCGGCGTCGTCGCCCGCCGCCTCACCGGCAGCAACACAGCCGGCCGTGGTCAAGGAGGTCCGCAAAAAGCCGGCTGCTCCGGTGAAACCGGCAGTTGTCAAGGAGAAGAAAGGGTATCTGCAGCAGGCGATCCAGTTCCTACGGGAAGTCAAGATAGAGCTGAAAAAGGTGACCTGGCCGACCCGCAAGCAGACCTTGGGGTCGACGGTGGTGGTCATCATCCTGGTGCTCCTGATCTCCCTTTTTCTGGGGCTGGTCGACATGGGACTGTCCGGCCTGTTCCGATCGATCCTGAACTAGGTTCCGGGAGAAAAAAGTGGCTAAAAAATGGTACATCGTCCACGTCTATTCCGGGTTCGAAAAGAAGGTTAAGCGAGCCTTGGAAGAGCGTATCGCCTCCAGTCCGCATCCCGAGAAATTCGGTGAGGTGGTCGTACCCACCGAGCAGGTTGTGGAGTTGGTTAAAGGCAAGCGCAGGGAGTCGTCGCGCAAGTTCTATCCCGGATACATCCTGGTCAACATGGAAATGGATGACGAGACCTGGCACATCGTCAACGATACCGCCAAGGTCAGCGGATTTCTGGGCGGGCGCCGCACGCCGACACCGCTGTCGGACGAGGAGGCCGCCCAGATCCTGGAGCGCATGGAGGCCGGCAAGCGCAAACCCAAGCCCAAGTTCTACTTCGAACCCGGCGACGAGATCCGGGTGATTGACGGTCCTTTCACCAATTTCAACGGCACGGTGGAAGAAGTCAACCCGGAGAAGGGCAAAATCCGGGTGCTGGTCAGCATTTTTGGCCGTTCGACGCCGGTGGAACTGGAATTCGTACAGGTTACCAAGTTATAGGAGTTCATCATAAATGGCAAAAAAGGTTATCGCGCAAATCAAACTGCAGGTGGAAGCCGGCAAAGCCAATCCTTCGCCGCCCATCGGTCCGGCACTGGGTCAGCACGGTGTCAATATCATGGATTTCTGCAAGGCGTTCAATGCCCGCACGGCCAACGACGAGGGCATGATCATCCCGGTGGTGATCACCGTCTTCCAGGACCGTACGTTCACCTTCGTCACCAAGACGCCGCCGGCTGCGGTGCTGCTCAAAAAGGCCGCCAAGATCGCCAAGGGCGCCGCCGACCCATTGCGGGAGAAGGTCGGCACCGTCACCAGGGAGCAGGTCGAGGAAATCGCCAAAATCAAGATGGTGGATCTGAACGCCAACGATCTGGACGCCGCCTGCAGGATTATTGAGGGCACGGCGCGCAGCATGGGAATCGAGGTCGCCTAGGCCGCTTTTGCAAAAGCCGGTACGTTGTAAGACGGCCTGGCCAATGGAAAAAAGGAGTTCACTGAATACAATGCCGAAACGGGGTAAGAAATATCTGCAATCCTTACAGAAAGTCGACACATCCGCCCGTCATGGCTTCAACGAGGCCATTGAGATGGCGCTGGATGCCGCCTATGCGCGTTTTGACGAATCGGTGGACGTAGCCGTCAAGCTTGGCGTCGATCCGCGACACGCCGATCAGATGGTACGGGGGACCGTGGTGCTTCCCAACGGCCTGGGCAAGGAGGTCAAGGTGCTCGTTTTCGCCAAAGGCGAGAAAGAGAAGGAGGCCCAGGAAGCCGGTGCGGATTTCGTCGGCGGCGATGACCTGGTCGAGAAGATCAAGGGCGGCTGGTTTGGTTTTGACAAGGCCGTGGCCACGCCGGACATGATGGGCACCGTCGGCAAGATCGGCCGACTGCTGGGGCCCAGGGGACTGATGCCCAACGCCAAGTCCGGCACCGTGACCTTCGACATCGGAAGAGCCGTCCAGGAACTAAAGGCAGGCAAGATCGATTTCCGGGTGGAAAAGGCCGGCATCGTGCATGCGCCCATGGGCAAAGTGTCTTTCGGCGTGGAGAAGATCCGAGAGAACCTGGCCGCTTTTCTGGAGACTATTCTTCGGCTCAAACCGTCTTCCAGCAAGGGTACCTACCTGAAGGGGATCGCCATATCCACGACCATGGGGCCGGGAATCAAGATAGACGCAACACAGGTCAAGGACTTTCTGAAGTAAACCGGGGCGCCCTGTCGCACGGGCGCCGGCCGGATTCATTCCCTGGTTTTTTTCTGTTTGCTCACCGGGCCGTGAGGGCCCCTGTGGCGTGACCACAGGGGCGTGGTCCGTAACTTTTACTACCTGTCAAAGACCGTAGGTGCACACGTTTGTGTTAAACGGCATGACCGGCCTACCGAGACGGAGTGGAACGAGGTACCTCCGGTTTTTTGCAGTTCGGAAGGGAGGTGTTTTCCAGCTTTGAAGCTTGACAAGAAGAAAAGCATTGTAGAGGAGCTCAGCGGCAAGTTTGCCAGGAGCAAGGTCGCTATCGTGACCGACTTCAAGGGACTCAACGTGGCTGCCATGAACAGCCTGAGGAAGAAGCTCAGGGAGGTCGACGTCGAGTACCGGGTGGTCAAGAATTCTCTTCTGACACGGGCTGCCGAGGGCAACGACGTGTCCCTGATCCGGGACAGTTTCGTGGGACCCAGCGCCGTGGCACTGAGCTATGAGGATCCGGTGGCCCCGGCGAAGGTCTTGACCGAGTTTGCCAAGGAGAACAAGAAACTCGAGATCAAGGCCGGCGTCATGGGTGGCAAACTGCTCGATGCCGAGGCCATCAAGGCACTCTCGGCGCTGCCTTCCAGAGAGGCGCTGCTGGGTCAGCTGCTGTCGGTGATGAACGGCGTGCCCACCAACTTCGTGCGCGTGCTCAACGCCATCCCACAGCAGATGGTTAACGTGCTGGTGGCCGTAAAGGACCAGAAAGAGCAGTCTGCCCAGTAAAGCGGCAGGCAGCCGAGACGAGAAACACTCGCGGCCGCGAACCAGCTACGCGGGCCGCAAAATGTACAATAGGAACTTCAAGGAGACCAAGATGGCGGATATTACCAAAGAAGATGTAATCGAGTTCATTGCCAACATGACCGTGCTCGAGCTTTCCGAGCTGGTTAAGGAGATGGAAGAGAAGTTCGGTGTTTCGGCCGCGGCCCCTGTGGCCATGGTGGCCGGTGCGCCGGGCGCCGAGGGCGGCGGTGCGGCGGCCGAGGAAAAGACCGAGTTCGATGTGATCCTGGTGGGTTTCGGCGACAAGAAGATCCAGGTCATCAAGGAAGTGCGCGCCATTACCGGCATGGGCCTTAAGGACGCCAAGACCCTGGTCGACGGCGTTCCCCAGCCCGTCAAGGAAGGCATCACGAAGGACGAGGCCGAGAAAATCAAGGCCCAGCTGGAAGAAGCCGGCGCCCAGGTCGAGATCAAGTAGCCAGGCGAGCTGCCTGCAGAACAACACAGCAGCCGGTCGGCGCCAGTGCCGACCGGCTGACGGAAAACGGCCGGCGGTCCCCTGGCGGGAACCCGGCCACAACACTATGTACTAAGGTATTGGAGAGAGTATGTCCCCACGGCCTCCGGCAACCAAACGGCTGAGGAAAAATTTCGGGAAAATCCGGGCCATCGTCGACATCCCCGATCTCATCGGCGTACAGCGCGAATCGTTCAATCGCTTCCTGCAGATGGACGTCGCGCCGGAAGATCGCACGGACACCGGGCTGCAGGCGGTGTTCAATTCCGTTTTTCCCATCAAGGATTTCACCGGCAGCGCTTCGCTGGAATTCGTTTCCTACCGCTTTGGCAAGGTCAAGCAGAGCATTGAGGAGTGCCTCTACCGCGGCATGACCTACGAGATCCCCATGCGCATCACCGTGCGCCTGGTGGTGTACGACATCGACCGCGAAAGCGGCGCCTCCAATATCCGTGACATCAAGGAGCAGGAGATCTATTTCGGCACCATCCCGCTGATGACCGACAAGGGCACCTTCATCGTCAACGGTACCGAGCGCGTGGTGGTCAGCCAGCTGCACCGTTCGTCGGGTGTCTTCTTCGATCATGACAAGGGCAAATCGCACTCCAGCGGAAAGGTGATCTACTCCTCGCGCATCATTCCGGTGCGCGGCTCCTGGATCGATATGGAGATCGATCCCAAGGACATCGTGCAGATCCGCATCGACCGGCGCCGCAAGATGCCTGTCTCCATCCTCTTCAAGGCCTTCGGTTACTCGGTGGAAGACCTGCTGGACTATTTCTACCGCACGGAGACCGTCTACATCGAGGGCCCGCGCCTTTACAAACGCTTCGAGCCGGAGCTGCTCCAGGGCCAGCGCGCCGCCCGTGATATCACCGACCCCGCTGGCGAGGAGACCTTCGTGCGCAAGGGACGCATGTTCACCAAGCGTGCCATCAAGCGCATGCAGGCCGCCGGCATCGAACGCATCCGCATCGATGCCGAGGAACTTTACGGCAAGGTAGCCGCACGCGAGGTGGTCGACCCCGAGACCGGGGCCGTCATCCTGGCGGCCAACGAGGCCGTCGACGAGGACAGCCTGGAACGCTTGCGCGAGGCCGGCATCACGGAGCTGTCCATCCT
>Ga0256835_1000353_pt1 | contig 35537 bp, 38 predicted proteins | sample PIR30metaG_FD_185972 | JGI IMG/M metagenome (GOLD analysis project Ga0256835, IMG submission 185972) | Hydrothermal vent microbial communities from East Pacific Rise, Pacific Ocean - PIR-30 | ecosystem: Environmental > Aquatic > Marine > Hydrothermal vents | place: Pacific Ocean: East Pacific...
AGTCGTAGACTGGTCTAGGTACCCTAACCTTGACTCCACGTGACCCACGTGCATCTTGGTAGAAGTATGCTGTGACCATCATCAGGTTCTTGCCAAGCAGTAGTTCCTGTGCTTTTGGGGGAAGTGCAAGAAGCACCTTTGTGCTATATGTCTGTGCTATGTAGTATCTCGAAATGTCTATGCCATACCTAGCAAGCACGTTCTTTAGAGGGTAGTAACAGTTCACGTACATGTTTCTCATTGGCTTGCTCTTCCTCTCTACATGCACAATAATTGGCTCATCAAAAATAATCCACAGATCACGTTTCTTTAGCACAGACTCAGGATCAACAACTACCTTACTCTTCGCAAGTCTAGCACGTAGACTATCCACGACCTTTGGATCAACTGTCTGAGACATACCACTCAGCATATCGTATATACTCGACACAAGGGTTTTATAAGCAGAATCCACATTAAATAACGGAAGAATTTTTACCTCAAAACCTACATGACTCGGGCAAGATGCGTACATTCCAACTACTTGTGATCGATCCATCACGTAGACGTGTGCTACACTTCCTCTGTCGTGAAGATGAGGAGTATAGCAACTTGCTGAACTGCAAGTTCCTGAACAGTGATCCGCCTAGCCCTGACTTTGTTGCTGGTCAGTACTATACTATTCTGCTACCTGACACTTTTGGTGACTGTGTTCTTGCTCAGCTCAGTAAGCCTAGCATGAGCGTGCTTGGTCTCCTAGACTCGCTATTCTACCCGATTAATGATGTTGTGGTAGCTATTGCACGTGTGGTAGAGCATGTGGATAATCTGCTAGGTCACGTACATGTGCTAATACCCGTTGCTCCACGTGAAGCACTTTACACAGTCATGTCTAAGGCAGGGCAAGTAGCTAGGAGTCTGGGACTGTACGAGAAGCATCCTGTAATACTCAGGAAGAGGACTAGAACACCAACACCTAGGTCAAAGTCTAGGAGAGCAATATTACACATAGTCCAGAAGCAGACACGGGCACAGGCACCTACAGTAGCAACACCAGTACAGGAAGCGAGCCCGAGCTTAGGCGTGTCTAAGACAGGTTCTGGAGCTAGACTACTGCTAGTGCAGAAGAATCAGGTTGGGAACATGAGTATGGGAAACGGCTCTACAGCCTCTACAGTAGGTGACGTATATGGTCAATATAGTGAAGAGGAAGAGATGAAGCTGTACGAGCCAATGCTGTTGAGAGCATTTACGCTAGTTAAGAAGTTTTTTGAAAAGTTAAGAAACATGATTGAGGATTTGGCACCTAGAGAAGAGGGGGGAAATTCAGCTAGTAGAAGAGGCACTTCTTGACCTGAGTCTAATAATGTCTATCCACGGGTTATTCAGCAAGTACCTAGGCAAGTCAGAAATCTCGCTCTTACCAGCACTCTCACTCTCACTCTCGGTCACGTTTTCAATAACTACGAGAGGCGCAGTTTCCTGATGATTTTCAGAGAGTACTCGCGTCTTGACATTACTCTCAGTCTTTTCACTCTTTGTCTCAGTAACATTAGTGTTCACCATCTTTGAGGTACGTGTGCTAGTGCTAGTGCTAGCTGTCTGTGTTTGCTGTTTTTCGCCTAGTAGTTTCAGTACCTTGTCAGGGTTAAGAACATCCTCAGGATCGACAATACCAGCATCTATCAGCCTCTTCGCAACTAGGCATAGCCTACTAATCAGCACGTCGAAGCTTGGTCTCATCCCAATCCTAGACTCGATCATGCTTGCAAGCTCCTGCAATAGACTATGCGTGCTTGAGCCAATGCGCACGCTAGTTACCTGATGATCTTGCCTACGTGCACTATTTCGATTCTTCACAAGTATACTAGAGGCATGTGCAGGTATATAACAGCTATGTCTAGCCTATACGAGAAGTATATTGACCATATACATGTGGCATATCTCTACTATACAAGCGATATGCCTGTCTGTCTAGCAGTCCTGAGGAAGTTATCTTCCTCTTCTTGACAGTACACGAACATGTCTAGCCTAGACACAAGTATGTGATACATCCCTGTGCCACATCCATACTTCTCTACTAGCCTCTTAGCTAGCAGAGGCATGAGGCATCTCCATGCTCTGTCTCTACCTGTGTTGAACCTAACTGCAATATCAATGTCTAGACCACACTCTCGACCGAATAACCATGCCTCAGCTACCTCCTGCCTAAGCTCACTCTTCAGGACGTTGCTAATGGTGTAGGCAATGTCCCAATATGCAGAGCAGTCAAGCTCTGTTAGCTCGTACCCATGTGCTCTATGGAACTCTCTGCTATCGTCTAGGAATAGTCCCACGATAAATGACTTGCCTATTATAGTCGTGTAGAGCATTATTACTGCAAGGTTCTTGTCTTCGAAAATGAGGAACATTGGATCTTTCCTAGCCTGTACTAGTCTGCGAACGCAGTCGCGTAGGTAGATTGCGAAGAGTAGCTTCTTGTCACAGGTATCTAATATGCGAATGTTCGTGTCTTGTACAAAACTCGCGATTATGTACAGAAAGCCATAGCTCACGTACTTTAGTGCTCTACTCAGGTCGCGGTATCTCGCAGTGATGTATCTTCTTGCACTTTCTGTGAAGTACACGATTGTGCCACACCTACCGTCAGGACTTGCATGTACTGCATAGTACACATCCTCAGGCTCTAGGTCTGGTCTAACCTTCTTTATGACATTGGAATTGAGCCGTGCGTAATGTTCGAGCGTGTCTATTAGGCAGGTCATTGCCATGTATAGTATATGGCTTGAAGGTTTATAAGTCTGACATCCACATTAACTACTCTTCACGGTTTAGCACAAGCTTATCCTCACCAAGACTTGGATCATAGACGCGCCTAGCAAATCCCCTACGCTCAAGCTCAGCTACAGCACGCGCAACCTGTTCCTTACCAAGGGCAAGTGCAAGCTGTGAGAGTGGGATCTCTCCACCATTTGCGAGCAAGATAGCGATCACCTTCCTAGACTCAGGACTTAGAGAAGGCACATCAATGTCCTGCATTATCGTGCCAACGTAAGGTGCAATAAGCATCTCAACTTCTCTACGCCTAACACGTTCTCTACCAACATACATTGTCTGTAACGTACCGTACAGCCTCTCGAAACTTGTCATGAATGTCCTAAGCTTTGGCAGTAGATTCGCAACATCTTCATCATCTAGCGCCTGCAAAAGGTCAAGCTTAGCGTTCGTGTAGGCTTCCTGAAGTGGACGAATGTGCTGGTACAGTTTATGTGACATCCTCTGTGCGAATGTTGATGACACGGTCTTGCTCATGAGGTTTATGACACCATCAGCAAGATTAACAATCTCGCTAATCTTGTCCTCAAGAATGTCCCAATCATCCCCCATCACGACCTCACGCCTCTTCAACATCCTGACAACTTCCCTATACTTCTCCCTGAGAGTCTGAACGAGTAGAGTAATTGCAACTCCTACACTAACAACATCCTCACCTGCCCTGCGCCTACCACCACGTGTGCCTTCTCCCTCAGTTCCTGTGCCTGATTCTGCACTAGTCTGCGTCTCCGCCTCTTCCTGTGCCTGCCCCATCTCTTCGCCATCTACGTCTCTTCGCCTAGGCATAGGCATGCTGTTACTAGCCACGTACAGTATCGATTAGCAAGATTAAATACGCTAGACGTGGACTAGTTACTGATGGTTACTGAGAAGAAGCTCTTCAACAAGAGCATGGACGCTATTAGGGAACTTGTTGCCTATGTCAAGGCTTGCCTAGCCATTGGTGGTATACCGCAGACATATACTCACTATGGTGGTTTCTTCCGCAGGTTTGAGATTGATGGTTACCTAGGCATCCTAGTCAAGTGTTATGGACGTGCAGAGTATCTGCATGGAGAGTGGATTTTCGCTCCTGAGAGTGACAAGGAATGGAGTGAGCTTGTCAATACTCTGAGTCAAATGGTCGGTGACTGGAGATATATCTTGGAGAAGTATGGCAATCTCGTAAGTACTGAAGAGGCACTTAGGGAGAAGTTGCCTTTCCTGCCTAAGAAGATGATTGAGGAACTTGCAAAAATGCCAATACTGTACGTGCAAAAATGCCAATACTGTACGGTGTAGAACAGGTAGTACAGGCAGAACTACAGGCAAAGCCACAGGCACAGGCAGTTGCTACTGCTCAGGCTAGGAGAGTCAGGAAGACTATCCTAGACACAGCATTTGCATAGCCTAAGGATTTTTGCTCGCAAATTCACGCTTTCTTAAACGTTTACTTCTCTAATCTACATGCCGACCAGCTTCAGGTACTATAGGTGTGGCAAGCGTTTTCTCGTTAAGGTAACAGCATGCAGTGACCCCTACATGGGCACGAGCTACAGTGCAACTCTTATCGATAAGGAAACTGGTGAGAAGCATGTTCTAGATGATGTCCTGTACCTAGATGGTGCACTACGTGGAGTTAAGGTGCACTCAACTACACGTGGAGTAGAGCTGATAGTCTTCCTTCACGACCATAGGAGAGGCATAAGGTACCTACTCATACATGACACAGTCAACAATAGGTACCACGCAGAGGCATGTGAGGAAATTAGTGAGAGCGAGTACGAGCGTGAGCTGAGTGAAGCTGAGCAGTGAGTCACAGGGTTTTAACACAACTGTGCGTTAACTACCATGTCCACGATAGATGCAAAGATTTGGATTCCAGCAAAGTGGGATGAGAAGGAAAAGAAGTGGGTTCCAGTTCCTGAGCTTGCTAGGCAGATAATACCAACGATAGACGATAAGCGCATAGAGAAGTGGGTCGACGAGTACACTGTAGAACTTGCTGTACAGGAAGTTAGGCTTCTTGCACGTGTGCCAATCTTTGTTGGTCGTGAGAGGACTATTCTACCACCTGCAAGGAAGCTCGATTCAGAAGTCCTAGTTGAACATGTGTTGAAGGTGGATGACAATGAGGTGCATAGGTTCTACCTGCCTAGGCGACTTGCAAATGAGTACTCTGTTGCTGAGCTAGTTATGACTCTCAGGAACATTGTAAGAGAAGTATTGTGCAGTCTCTATGATCCATACACTGTAGGACACGTCGAGTTCAGTGGAATAGTAGACTACTTTACTAGGGGAGTACTTGCTTTTCCTGTAACTATCAGAGGTGAACTACATCGCGTAGTTATTAGACAGACAGGATATGTAACACGTGGATGGTGGCTTGAGCCGGGCTATGTGTATCAGCTCGTGTGTGAGTGGGTTAGGGTTCCAAATGACATGATTGTGAAGGACGTTAAGTTGCGCTCAAGCTATAGGAGACCGGGATGGGATGGTCATCCAAGCAATATTGAGCCCGGCTTTGAGGGACACATAATCTACACAATACATGCACCAGAGACAGCTCCACCACTAGTCATTGAGGAAGGTGCACGAGCAATAACAATGCGACTATACAAGCTCGAAAAACCAGCAGGTGGGTATAGGGGACAGTTTCAGGGTGTGTAAGAATGAGTGAGAAAAAGCCTGAGATTGATAAGGTAACAGATGCAACGTGGTATGTTGGTCTTGTACTTGCAATATTAGCAATGTGTTACTTCCTAGCCTGCACCTCAGTCATTGCTAGGCACAATCTCGGTATCGCAGTGCTGTTTGGGACATGCGCAGTATATTCAAGCCTAATGCTATTCGGCACATACATACTCTACATATTGCTATACAGGAACAATGACTTGACCATGGAGAAGTATAGGGTACTTAGGGTAGTAGAGCACGTACATGTCCTGCTAATACTTGTCCTGTACATTATTTCACTGCTCGTGGTTAGGTAGTAACGCAGTAGTCAATATTTTATATATCTGTTTTTCACTTTCGTTATCGGTCATGGAGTGGGTATGTGAAAAACATATTCGCAAACTCCTGAACCTGATAGGTATAAACACACCAAGCTACTTTACGATAGTCGCATATCCGAGAGAGCTCGTGTACCACTTCCTGAACATGGTAGCAACAATTCGAACCGAAGCTATATGTAGAGGACTGTGGACTCATGTTGTAGAAGAGTGGGGTTTTGGAACTTGCAGAGATGTTGCTATTTATGGGTTAGGCTACGAGATTGATTTAGCAACGGGTAATGGTGCTGGTCTCGTACTATGGTACGATACTGAGGAACGTAGGTTCTATGCAGACACATTCATACAGTTAAATATTTGCGGTAGAGTACACAGGATCTTTCTCATGGAGACGTATTGGATATTTAACCCATGGATTGTGCATGTTGGCAAGTGCTTAAACAAGTTTGGTGATGTTAGACTAGTCGAATGTCCTGAAGGTAGGAGATTTCTAGTATATGAGCTTGATCAGGCAGTGCTTAACCATGTAATTACCGTGATTAGACAGGACAAGGCACTGCTAGGCTTGTTGAAGCTTATTGTACAGATCTTGAAGAGGCGTGGACTAGCTAAAGCACCTAGGAGACGTAGAGTAAGGTTTGTCCAGTGCAAGAACGTTATCGTAAATGGCTTCATCAAGACTAGGCGCGTGCTATGTTTTGTGTCTCCGCAAAAAGTTTAAATATATGAAAACCGTAATTATTATCAGATATGAAGTCTCCTATCCTAGGAATACCACCACACGTGCTCGAAACTTACAGTACCGAAGAGATAGCAAAGGCTTCTCAGACAATAAAATTGGCAATTGAAGAGCTCTGTGCTGAGGAAGGTGAAGAGAATTGTGGCATCTACTATGTCTGTAGACCATCTGAGATTGAGGTTATTGAAGGTGAATTAGCTGGAGAAAAGGACTATGCAAGTAGTACGTGTCGCTCAATTGCAGACAAGATCTTTACTAGAGCACTAGAAATCTACGAAAAACTAAATTAAGCATACATCAATTTTACTTCTTTTTACTTTTCCCATCTTCCCCGTTTTAAGTTCTCTTTTCTTTTCACTTTTCCACTCTTAGCTAGGTGAGGTAGGGCTAAGTTTGGTTTTGTTAAATTTGTCCTGACGCTTAGTAAGGTTTAAATATGTGAAAACCGTAATATTTATCGGATATGATTGAGCTCGTTAATCCAAGATTTGTTTTCAAATTTAGTTTTTACGACATAAAGAAGAGAGTGTACTACACTGCGTATGAGTTTGCTAAAGAAAATATTTTGCAGACCCACGAGCTAGGCAAAGTTCTGACAGAAAATAATCAGCACATTACTTCGCTATATGACAAGGAACTGAAAAATGAACTAAACGTAATTTCTGCTAGGAGTAAGGTAAGTACTACACCAATTGTCAGGATTAGGGCTAGGACTAGGAAATACGAAGATATTGTCAGACTGATAGAGCAATTGCCGTACAAGGTCATTAAGTCGGTATCAGTCTTTGTCGAGCCAATGCTTGTCGATGAATTACCACAGAGAGAAAATGTATATGAGAATTATTTGACAAGAGAGTTAAAGCAGATTGTTATTGAGATACCATTTGGAGAAGTAACCATAAACATTCTCGGCTATAGAATATACATTGACAGTACTGTTAGGTACATTTGTGAGGATTATGATGATGAGTTTGGTTTCACATCAGCAATCTGCACAAGTGAGGATTCTAGTCGTGTTGCTACTGTACTTTTTGAGGAGCCGATAAGTGTTAGAAAGTTTGTTCTACTGAAAATAATTATTGGTCCATCAAGGTATATTTACAAGATTGAGGAAGATAGGGATGGTATACAGGTAGCTAAGGCAAATATTCCAAAGGACTTGCTCTATAACTTAGAGGTTGATCTATCGCTTTCACCACTTGACTCTGCTAGAAGGACAAGGCAAGAATTTGTTAGGGCTATCTTAGATGCGTTTGAGAAAGGTGAAGGAACTTTCACATACAGGTTAGGTCATAGTACATATACCTTTAGGCTAAAGAAAGTAGGCGCTAACATAGTCAGGAGTGAGTGTGGTACAATAATGGTAGTTATAAGGCAGGGAGTTGGAAGAGAGGGCGATACTGTACTAATGCCGACGGTACAGTTGACGAACAATGAGATTTCTAGGACATTTAGAATTAAGAACATTATAGTGAAAAGAAATGGACGTGGCAGAATAATCGAGAAAGAGAGGGTAATACTAGTCGTCTAGCGTATTTGCCATTTTGCTTTCTTTCCTCTTCTTTTTTCTTTGGCTGGGTCTCTTCGTCCTGACGTTGGGTAAAGTTTAAATATCTGATTGCCGTAATATATCTCGGATATGAAGGCGGTACTAATCGGAAGGCACTCACTCCTACCCATCCAAACACGAATGTTAGAGAAACTCGGGATCGAAATAGTCAGACAAGTACCACAAGTGCCAACAAGTCCACAAGAGATCTCGCAGTTCGTGGCTCAGCTAAAGGCAGAGGGAGTAGAAGCCATAGTGATACAAGCACTGCCAATGGCAGTGCTAGCAACATTACTGCAGGAGGCTAAGAAGCATGGAATTAAGGTGTTGACGTTTGAGCAAGAGACTATCTTTACTGGAAGTGTTGAGGAGGCAAAGAAGCTGGTAGAGGAGAAGCCTGAGAGAAGAACATTGCTGACAGCTCCAAACGCACCTGCTCGTGTTATTGAAGCTAAGGCGATTTCAGAACTGACTGAAATCAAAATTGAGAAGAAGACGCTGATCACAGCCGAAGAGGTCTAATTAGAAAACTGCCATGGCTAGTCAAAACTCTTCTCAAACAATTCTTGAAGATGTTATTAAACAGGCAAGAGAGACGCTTGAGAAACTTCAGGAGGCTTCTGATAAGTTGAACAAAGTTAGTTCTATTGTTGAGAGGCTTGTCAAAGAAGTTAGGAGTCTCGAAGGTGAATTAGAGTGGTACAGGCAGGAGCTTGATGCTTTGCTGAGAGCGATTGCTAACGAAGACGTTGATAGGCTAGTAAAGAAGACTATTGAATTAGCACGTGAGTACTTGATTAGGATTGGGAAGGCAAAGAAGCTTTGCGAGACCTGTAGCTACGCGGGCTACTTTACTGAGGTGTTTGAGATAGAGTTGCTTGGACACAAAGTAGCCTTCATGATTGAGCACGATATTGGCATGCCAGTGAAAATACTAGAGACCGAGAAGGATGTTAGAGAGAACATTGACCCAGCCGAGGCAGATAAGGTAATTAACTTACTGCGAGAACGTGGACTCTTAAAAGGGTAGTGAAACTATCTAACACTCGGGAACACACAATACAAAGAAAGTGAGACGGCTACCCATTTTAGAGTACAGTATTCAACATTCAACGTGAAGTCTTTGGACATTGTAGAAAATCTACAAGCAATCTCTCTTACCTCCAACACAGGTGACCTGTCTCCTGCACTTGGGAAGAATAATATCAAAACCGTGAGTGTTCTCTACATACAGAGAACCTTAGCTACAATATTACACTACCTACCTTTCTTACTTAGGAAACTTAAGATAGAGTAGATAGTACATGTAGTAGCGAGGTTAGGCGCTAAACTTCTCTCTTAGACTTACCCATATTCTACACGTGACGTTGACACTCATGCAAAGAAGCTTGAAAACAAAGTGACTTATGTTCTCACTCGGGAAGTGACTAAGCAAAATAGGTCAAGTGTGAACCACTGGTTCACGTAGGGAAAAGGGAACCCAAAATTGTGAATAACTATAACGTGTAAGATACAGAGAGTATCAATAAAGTGAACTGTTGGTACATATTAGAGAGGGGGACGCAATCTAAATGTGGTGAATCTTTGGTGCATGTGAGATAGCGTGATACAAAGCAGTGGAAATGATACTCATTCGAGAACTCAAATTGCAATCCTGTGAATGGGGTAAACATGCGAGAGTGAGGTTTCCAAGAGGACAGATAGAGCATTTGAGAATGTTCTAATCATTCTGACCTGTGGCTTATATATACATCCGAGAAGCTGAAGGTCAAGCATATTAATAGGCTCAAAAATGTCTTAACCATACGTGATCTATGGGTCACGTCTCCATTTGAGAAGCCGGTGGTCAATATTATGGTGATTGCACACTGCATGAGAGAGCTGAGATGCCAAAGAATCCCTGTGGAGAAAGTATTCATGTGAGATCTAATAAGGACAATGTGTAAAAGTATCGCATGTGAGAATAGTCTCCGCAAAGTGAAAAACTGGACTACATGTGGGACATAGATGTACAATGCGTGGTTTAACATACGCATGTGAGAAAAATAGATGCAAAATAGTGAAAATTCAGGATGCTTGAGGTAGTGCATGTAGATTGTGAGTGAGATAAAACATTTGAGATCTAAGCGTGCAACATGTGGAGTCCAGAGTCATTTAAAGAACCACTTTTCTCAATGTTGTGACAGTATCATACATGTGAGAATCGATGAAGCAAGTGTGGACATTGAACTTCATGTGAGAACTCGATGTTCAAAGTGGACGTGTATAGCATCTTGAGATAATCACGAACCAATGCTCGTAGCGTGTATTTCTAGAACATGTGAGAAATAGCGTCTTAAGACATAGTGATTTAGAATAACATGCGAGAATTTTCGACACAACAAGTGGGTTCGGGTCTGTACTTGGTTTTGTATGTGTGCTTCATTCCCTCATCCTTTTCTCTCCCACATCGGGCTTGGGTCTGCATCTCCTTCGGGAGAGTTCATCCCGTGCGACCCAAGCGCACGGTCTTAGGAAAAACTTAACATAATGTATTGGCGCGGTCTTTCCTGTTATTTTCTTATACAGGTTAAGTACCGCAACTACGTCTCTATGACCAACATAGCCACAGTAACTACACCTAACTATCCTATAGTTAATGAATCGTAGTTTTCTGCCACAGACTGGGCATACCTTACTCGTGTCCCTAGGATCAGCCTCAATGTAAGGCACAGCAAAGTCCTCACACTTACACTTTAACGCATGTAAAAACTTGCGATAGCAAAAGCCTGCAAGCTTCCATCCTGATTTACCACAAGTAACATCTCTAAGTGCCTCAACTATAACAACTGCACGCTTCTTATAGGCATACTGTGCAATTAGTTTAGCAAGCTTCCAACAATTGTCATTTAATACATTTCTAGCACGCCTATGCCAATAACGTACACGTGCAAGAATATTCTTCGAAAATCTCCATGACTTAGGATATTGCTTCTGTAACAGGAAAGCTCTCCATCTGAACTTCAAGTACTTCTCAAATGGAGCCTTAACAAACCTCAGATTAACACTACCCCTAGCTTCATCAACTAGCAGTAGTGAAATATTCCATAGGTTAACATCAATAGCTAATATACTACGTGGCTCGTAGAAACTTACTTTACGCTTAAGGTAGATGCAAACCCAGACAATACCATTTTCATACTTTACAGCTATCTCACTGTTCTGCCATCCATTACAATACTTCTCTAGGTACTTCCTCCTGTGATGAAGACGCAAAAGAACAGTTTTGCCACTATGTAATTTTAGTAGTACTAGACCATGCACAAGGTCTAGGGCATAGTCAGTCTTGTCTAATCTAGCAGTTAACTTCCTGAGAATTGGCTTGGAGCCCCTATTTGCTTTTGCTCCAGCAACAATGGCTCTAGCATATTTATAGATCTGTTTCACATGATGTGCTCTGAAGCCTTGTTGCCTCAAGATATTGTAAAACCACTGATGTAGTTGAGATAGTGTTGGTAGTTTTGGCAAGTTCCAGATCAAGTCAACTATCCACTGCGCACGATCTCTCCAGAGCCTTAGAAACTCTAGCAAATCTTCGAGCTTACCCTTCTCAACTGTTGCTCTACACTTTATTGTACGTATAATTTCTTTCCCTCGGGGAACCCCGCACACTTGCGGGGTCTTCCCCCTCATTGGGTCTTGACCATGTTTGAATATGAGTGAATATATTGTTATCGCTTAACGTTGCCTAGTATACGCTCAATCTCGCTCTTAGGGATAGCATACCTACCTGAAGGCAACTTAACAGCCCTAATCTTTCCCTGCCTAATCCAACGCCACAACGTGATATATGAAATACCCAACAAACGACAAACCTCTCTAGGACTCAACAACTCAGACATCACTACATATAAAAACATATTTATTTATATGCACTCGGATACGGCAATACATTATGCCTATCCGTGTCGTGATTATTTTTGGCATTTGAGAGATATACTTTCCAATAACTCAACAATATCGTACTGTGGCAATAGGTGACTAGTCTGCGCATTCGAGAAAAAAGTATTGTAAAACACTAAGTAGGTCACTGTCCAGCTAGTGGACACACGATTCATCTGAGAATAGACCAATCAATATGATACTGAAACTCATCTGAGATTCAATTTCGGTTAGTTACGTGGTTTGTCAGGACTAGGCTCAAATAGTGGAACCTCAGAACATGTGAGCCATAGCCACCGTTCCAATATGGTGTGGATTTATGTTACATTTGAGAGCTCTTTCTTCAATCCGCATAGTGAAAAGTTTATATATGTGAAAACCGTGTTATATATTGGACATGGTCAAGGAATATAGACGTGGTAAAATTACTCTACGCTTGTCGAATGGTGTTATTGAGCTAGTTGACGAGTTTAGGAATGTTAGGTTAGAAGTTCCTGTATCAAATACTAAGTTTAGGGAAGTTTTCGTCGATATACTCCTAAACGAGTATAGGGGAGTTCATGAGCCTACTCGTGTCGAGTTTGTTGATAAGTTCCTGATTTATCCACGTGAAAAGGGTATAGGCGTAATCGACACATCTAGGCACGTTGAGTGGCAGGTACAGTACCTTGAACCACATCAGATTCTTGCATTTGCTTCAGTACTAGCAAACGTCAAGGTGCGTGTTAGATTGCAGAGAGATGGCTGTCATAATCTTGAGCTGTTTATTAATGATAGGGAGATTGTTCATCTTAGACCTTACATAAATGAGCTTGAGTTGCTCTTTAGGGGAGAAGTACCTGAAGTACCGATAGGACAGGAAGAGTATCGCATAGTTGCTGAATTGTTTAAGCACAGGCTTGTTGATCTTGTAGAGATCAGAGAATACTTTGGTAGGTTCAGGTATGTTGCTGAGCCATGGAGAATACAGGTCAGAGCACAGGGACGTTACCATGGCATTATCAGAATCGAGTACGACGACAAGATCGTCGAAATCTCTCAGTCTATTGGCACTGGAATAACTGCACGTGAAGTGCCTCGTGTTCTCGAAGATGCTGGTAGGAGCACTAACGTACAAGCATCTACGCAGGAAAAGCCTGAAGTAACTTATAGCGAAGCGACACTAGACGACTTGAGACTAATCTATCAGGAACTGCGTAAACAAGCTAGCGAGCTTAGGAGAAAGAGGATTAGAGTAGAATGGCGTGAGGGAGAGGGAATACTCGTTGAGGCGCCTAGCCTAGCTAAGGCAAACATAGTCTACGCTACTGTACGACTAAAACTCATGAAGCAGGGAAAGACATGTAGAAGCAAGATACTTGAATATACACCAGACAGAGCAAAGATATTAATAACAGTGAAGTAATATACCATGTGAGAAACAACTCTTTCAAATATGAGGGTTTCTGCCCGCTTATATTTTCATAGACTTGTATATGCGGGTCTTAGCCCTCATCTTTCAGGTCTATGCTCCTTCGTCATCAACCCACGCACACTCCCCCGCCCCTACCCCGAGCACATCTCCCGTGGGACTGGAGCATCACACCCACGGGATTCACTCGGGGCTCGGAGCGGTTCAAGACAAACTATTCTAACCAGTTTATAAGCTTACCACATGGCAAGCGCATACCTAATAGCAAAAAGAGCACTAACACATATTAAATCATAATCATTTATATACACTTGGATACGGCAATACACTACGTGTAGTACGTATACATTGCGAGAACCATAGCCACAAAGTGAAGATCCGTGTCATTGTGAGGAAGCACTGCGCAAAATTTTCACATATTTAAGCTCATGTGTCACTACTTTTCATGGTTAGGTACAGGCTCATTGAGGTTTCTCTCGAAGAGGTGCTGAGGCAATATGGGTATGGTCACTTAATAAGGAATGGCAGGGTCGACCATATTCTAGCAGTTAAGGCGCTCGCAGAGATATGTGCGAGAGACAAAACGTTAACATTTGATGGTAGGACACTCAAAGTGTATCGAAAAGTTCCAGTAAACGACATGGAGTGAGACCATGAACGTAATGTACTGCATTGTTTATTCTTAAAATCTTGTAATTATGCTCTTTCTCGTGCGTTTTCGCTTTTCTTTGAGTAGGCTCGATCTCGCTTTCCTGCTTGGGTTCAGTCTCGTTAACTTTGTTGATTGTTTCAGTACAATGCTCTGCTATTCTACGATTGCTGGTGTTGACTGTTCTCCACTTTTCGCATTTGTGTACAGGTGCTTCTCATCTACGTGGCTGTTCCTAGTGGTTACCTACCTTGCCTGCATGCTCATTTACTTGCTGTACCTACTCTTCCTGCAACTTCTCGAAAGAGTCTGCATGAGCAAGCTCTGTCTCTGTGCCGAGTATTGTAGTGCTGTTCGTGTCGTGTTCCTGATCTTGCGTACTGTGCCAATTATCGCTAAGGCATGTGCTTGTTGCCTAAACTTTTCTCTGCTAGGAAAAGCTTAAATATGTGTATTCCACAATTATTAACGGTATGGGACTAGTCAAGTCATTCAAGATACGTGCACGTGAGCTAGTACTAGAATTAGTTCCAAAGTATGCGATAAGGGAGAAGACTGTAGAGTCTGCTGTCCTTGACTTGTTGCAAGCGGTTGCGTCTCTACAGGACAAGTATCCTACTGTGCTAATGAAGGTTAGGCACGAGACAAGTTTTGTACTTATAACAGGTGTAGGAGACATTAACGTTGATGTTACTGCAGACCTAGCCGAGGTGAGGATACGTGTTGCCGTGACTAATCCAACACTTAGAACAAACCCCGCACGTGTTGCCCCCGTAGAGATTGCGCACGACCTAGTAAATCATCTACGTAGGCTAGGTTACGAGATCGTGCATGTTAGTATAATTGTTAGCTTTGAAAAAGATTTCACTAGGTAAAGAACATGGAGACAGAGACAATGGTCACGAGCAGACTAGCACCAACAACAACAACACCAACGGGATTAGCAATCGCAGAAGCGCTCTGTAGCTTATTTACCATACTTGAAAACCGTATCGGAAACGTTCTGTCACTACTAGAGCTTGGTAGGGTCGAAGACGCAAAGAAGGAACTAGAAAAACTACAGGCAAGTCTAACACTACTAAAACTAAACCACTGTGCTGTCTGTAGAGAGGTCGTGTCTAGGCAGTGGGAAGGTACCTAAAAATGTGTGATCCAACTGTAATGGTTTGGCTCTACCCTGATAGAGAACATTTCATACGCGACAAGTATGTCCTGATTTATGATAGGTTAAGTAGGGTACTGGAACGTCTTGAGCCTGATAGGTACTACAGGATATTTAACATACATGTGCCAAAGAACTACATACTTGCAAGATACTGCAGTCGCGATTGCTCTATTAGGCTAGGTGGCTGTCTGCTCTATCTCGTACTTGGCACGTTTGAGAATGTTAAGTTGGTGATACGTGACGCGTCTATGGAAGAGTTTCGCAGGATCGTGAAAGAGTTCGTCATTGCCAAAGACGCAGTAGAGTACCTTCGTAAACTAGTCAAAGAGCTTAGACACAGAATCGAGATTCGTCCAGTAATAATTGACAGGGATATCTAGCTACGTTTTTTCACAGTTATTTAACTTTGCTTGTCTCTACTTGACATGGTTAGAGAGTTTGATCGTAGGGTCGATGATTTTATTGAGCTTATGCTTGTTGTTCCTGTAGTTTTCAAGAACTTTGACTTTGATGCTTGTCGTCGCATTCCTGAGTGTAGGAGAGCACTTGAGAGTGGTCTTGTTTCTGCCTACAGTTTCATGAGTCGTAATGCACTGTTCTTATCGATCTGCATTATTGGACTTATCGCACTTGCCACAGTTGGTGCTGGACTTGCTGTTGTTGGTGCTTTACTTGATTTTTGGGGTCTCTGGATAGTTGGGATGGGTACTGTACTTGGAGTGCTGGTAAGTTACCTTGACCTTAGGAGAATCGTGCATGAGACTAGGCTTGAAGATGCTAATCGTGCAAAACTGTTATGGTCAGACTCAATTAAGGAACTTATCGACATTGGTCACAGGTACAGACTCTTCATCTATGAGTCTCTCGCCTGCGTTAGCTAGCGCTAGCTCAGTTATGTTCTTTAGTACGTTACCAACGTCTTCAATATTTTCGAACAGTGCCACGTCTAGACTCGCAACTACTTGAATAATCGATACTTCCCAATTCTGTGCCTCTGTTTCGAGAAGGCTACTACTCCAACAGCCCCGACAACTATGTTCAGGAGAAACGGGTAGGGACACCTGTGGAGAACCTGTGGATGGGGAAGATTCTTCCTGTGTGAGAAGTGTTGGGGGTATGTGTATTATTCTTCTAGGTGCGTAGTATCTGAATGCGATTTTGTCTCCTGCAATGTCTAGGAGCTTGCTGAAGTGGTACACAGCCTCATCATTGTTCAGGTACTGTGCAGGACGGACAATCTCTACCATGTGCTTGCTTGTACAGTTCTTAACTATCATTAGCCCACACCAGTCTGGTAATCTCCTAAGCATGATGTCCCTATACTGCGCGGGTACACAGGCATAGACATAGTTTGCAAGTGGTGCACGTGCCTGTACTTGCTGTACTAGCTTGATCTTTGGCTTAAGCTTGCACTCCACTATTAGTATTATGTCTCTGCCACGTTTTCTCTTTCTAGCCACGATATCAATCTCAAGCTTCTGCAAGTACACGTGAAGCCAAACCTCGAACCCACGGTCGGCTAAGTATCTCCCCACTGTCCTGACTAGAACATCCTCAAGCCTCTGCTTCTGCTTCACTATCCTTGTCCGCACTATCACAGTCACTGTGGTTCACACATTTATAAGCTTTCTAGCCCTAGTACAGCCATGGCTAGGCTAGACATTATCGTTCCGAGAAGAGTAGCAACATACACAGTACCTGTACTAATCCTACCAAAGTGGATGAGTGAGACAGAGTTTGAAGCTCATGTACGTGAGAGATGTTGGAAACTGCATAGGAAGTACATCAACATGCTTTGGCAAGGATACAGGTTCGATAAGGTAGACCACGAGAAATTCACATGCCGAGAATACCTCTATCAGGCACTTACCTACGGGATAATACACATGTACGTACCTGCACTACAGGAATTTACAATCGACCTCTACCTAATCGACAGGGAAGCACGTATATACAGAACACGACTAGCTCTTGGAGACTTTGATGAAGAGGTCTGGTACACTGTCAGGGCAGACAGAGAATTCGATCATGAACATGCACATCTACTCCTGAAGAGTAGGCAGATACATGACGTGGTTAGGGACATACTGGAGAACGACACAGCAGGACTCGAATACGATATTGAGATACTGACTGAAAAAGACCCAAAATACGAAACGTGTCTCAAGATACTAGACATGTATGTTGGAGAGCTTGTACAGTATGTTGATCATTGTATGCTAGGTAGGATTGTTTAGCTTGTTGGTTTTCCTGTTGCTACTCTGTACAGTGTGTCTATTATCTTCTTGACGTTGTCTAGTATGTTCCTCATCTGTACGCATGTTTTTGCTAGTTCGCTTACCTGTTCCTTAAGTTCCTCTATCTCTGTCCTGAGGCTGTTTATGCTATCCTTCAGGTTATCTACCTCTGCTTTTAGTGTTGTAACATTCGTCTCTAGTCTAGTAACGGTCACTCTTAGACTTGTGATGTCTTCGAGTTTTCTAAGTCCTTCACTTGCCTCGACAATCTTCTCGACAGGTCCTAGCTTTGCTATTAGTGTGTCTATTCTTGTCTCTAGTTCATTCATCCTGTTTTCTAGTGTGGTAACTTTCGTGGATAGTAACGTGTAGAGTCTGTTTATGTCTGTGCCAAATCTTGACTGTACTTCATCTAGGACGTTTTTCGCAATGTTCCACGTCTCTGCCTTTAGCCTCTCCGTGACTTCGTCAAGTGTGCGTGAGAGTAGGGACTCTACTGCTGACCTGATTATTGACTCTGTCGTCTTTGCTACTAGCTGATTTACGTCGTACCTAGACTCGACTTGCCTAACCTTCTTCTCTACCTTGCTTACTCGCTCTCCTAGTTGTCCAAGCGCGGTCGCGATCACCTTCAGCTTCTCTTCAACGTTTGTGAATGCTCTATCTAGCACATTTGCGAATGCTCTTAGTCTACTGTCAACTACCTGACCAATAGCATCAGTAAGCTCGGGGGGTAGACCAACAGGTAGTGTCTGCTCTACTGGTGGCTGTGCTTGATGTGGTATGGGCTGTGCTTGATGTTGTGCATGTGCCTGTCCCTGCACTATCTGTCTCTGCCTTGGCTGGTAGTGGTGCTGTGCATGTGTCTGCTCTTCCTCTTCAACTTCCTCAATCTGTACTCGTTTTCCTCTACCACTGCCTAGACCAAGCATGTTCAGCTCTTCCTCACTTATGTCACCAACGTTACCACTCTCGGGATCGTCTATGCTTATCCTAATCTCCCCTTCAGGATCATCACTAGCCCATTCTCCTGACCCTGCCATGTTTTGTATTCTTCTTTTTCTGAACATGGTGCTTATCAGTAGCCTGCTTCTCCTTGCTGTACTCTACGTGCAAGTGCTGGATATAATCTTTCAATTACGCCACTCGGCACTGCACTGCGAATAAGTTCGAGTTCTTCAACGTGTGGCAGTGGTGCAATCTGTAGCTGTCTACTAAATGCCTGAGCACTAACCTGTGCCTGACCTGCAGGTACGATAACTACCCTCTGCCTTCTGAGCCCCATCCCCACCATTAAGCCACCAACAAAGGCAAGTAAGGTACCTACAGCATAGCTGTAGAATACCCCTGTTAGACTACTGAGCTTCTCTGCAACTAGCCTAGTCATGTTCTCGGGAGCGTAAGGCACAAGCTTCTGCAATATTGCAAATGTGCCATACTGCACGTCATGTATAGTAAAGTACGTGCTAAAGCTCAGGTATGTGCCAAAGGCAAAGACTGCAAGACCAATAATTAGCAACAGTAAGTTACTAGCTCCACTACTCCCCGCGAGCTGTCTAGCTACTGCACGTGCCTGACTTGCCATGTGCCTTCTCTAGCACAGGACGGTTAAGTACGCTACATCACGTATATAACCTAGGCTAGGTACGGTAAGTTAGGTAGTATGATACTGTTCAGAAAGAAGAAAAAACAGGAAGAGCAGGAACAGGCACTAGCAGACCCATTCCTACTCTATGCAAGACAGAGACAGACACAGTCACAGCCTACACTACCGCTCCTACCCGAGCCAAGGCAAGAAACAGCATCTTCACTAGTGGACAGTATTGGCTATGGATCCAAGAGGCGCACAGTGACCAGTAGTGAAGTTGCTTTTTGCAGTGATGAAAGTTCAGAATCTTGCTAATGCTAGTGCTAGCTCGTGTATACTTCAAGTATTGCACGTAAAATATCGCTCATTGTAAGTTCTGTACCTAGGTTCTCTTCAAACAGTTCCTTTATCTTCGTCAGCTTCTCGTACTTGTCGTCGTCTAGGTAGAAGCTTATTGTCTTGGTCATGTTTCTCCTACGTTGCTTAACGTCAATGTGCGCAAGCACTTCCTGTATCTTCCTCTGATTGTTACTCTCTATGTCCTGTATGAACTTGCTAACGAGCTCGCGAAGTAGCTCTGCCATGCTTATGCTCCTGTTCCTGCATAGTATGTGTAGGCGTCTGTACATTATTGGCTGAATCCTGACATTTACCTTGACCCTACCCTTCTCCGTAGTCAACATTGCGAGCACTCTCACGTCCCTACACGTCACATAAGGTTAAAAACCTAGACCTTCCACAACTGTGGGTAAAACCATCCCACACCATCCCCCACACGAGATAACCCTTATAAATCTGTGGGTAAGAATATACACAGCATGCCCACAAAAACTAAACAGACACATCCTACCCCCAAGGTCACCAGACCTGTACACCTTAACCTACACCTCTACCCACACAATTCAGATACTTCCCCCGACTCTGACAGCATAATCTACTTCACAGTGCGTTTACCTAGAAATGTTAAAGTAGCATTGGAGGAAATTGCTAAAGAACTCGAAACTTCTTTGTCAGACCTAATTCAGCGCATCTTGTTAAACTATGTAATACTGTACAAGCAGGCAAAGGCTGAGGCTGAGGTGTAGTTACTATGAAATTTGTTGTGATCTGTTCAAAGTGTGGAAAGATAATGATGATAAATTCGCTATTAGGCGCATACTGCAGTTGTGGTAGGGTCATTAAAAAGAATGTGAATGTCATTAAGGTAGAGATTGTTGAAGGTGATCATGTTCATGGTAAGTAGTTTCAATAATACTTTTAACAGTAAGGCAATACTGGAGAAGCTCTATAGTATACATAGGAAGAATGGTAGTTTAGATGGTGATGGTTTTGCTAGTTTAGAGAGGTGTCCATATTGTGGTTCTAATAGACTTGTGAGGAATAGTGAGGGTCTGCTTGTCTGTGCTTCATGTGGTAGTGTAGTTGAGGAGAGGTGTATTGTTGTTAATCAGCCTGAGTATCGTCCATGTAGGCTTGTTAAGAATCCTGAAATTGAGCATTATGCACTTGCTATAAGTGGCAAGGTGTTGCCAACAGGCTCGCATCCGCAGGATAGGTCTGATGCCTATGTTGTTAAGTCGCTTTTGACTAATGAAGAGAGGTGGCTTAACAAGGTCGTCACATGTATTGATCAGGTATGTACTATACTTGGCATCTCGCTAAATAGTGAACATCTCAGTCAGTTACTGAAGTTGGCAAGGGAAGTCTATAATAGTGATCTAAATAGGTCTAGGAGTAAGACTATTGCATCTACTGCGGTCGCTATTGCCTTGGTCTGGTACTACTTTGGTATTGTGCACTGCTACACGTCTATTCCACGTAACTTAAGTGAGTTTGTTAAGCAGTTGATGAGGCAGGGCTACAGCACAAAGCCGAGTGAGGTACTTGAGGTGGCTAGGTGGCTCTTGCAGAAGAATAAGCATGTTGTCTTTGCTACACGTGAGAAGTATCTGCAGAAGGTCGTTGATAATGTTGTAGAGAAGGCGCGCGAGATAGGGTATGTGCCTGACAGCATGGTGACAAGTGTCAGAAAGCTAACACTAGAACTTGCGCGAGTAGTCTCTAGGTACCCCAAGCTTCAGTCACATAGACCTGAGACAATTGCAGTTGCTGTCCTGTGGATTGTGCTACAGTTCATCTATGGTAGACTCGACAAGAATAAGAGCCATCTCTTAAACATCAGGAAGCTCTGCATGAAATGTAGGACAAATCCACAGACTGTCAATACTATTGTCGAGAAGATCCTGAGCTTGCCAATAACCGTCCTAGTCTATGTATAGGCACACCTTCCTGAAACCACACTTCTCACATTTCCTAAGATCTTCAGGTGGTCTAGGTATCTCGTTTTCTAGCAGTGTCCTCCTTGCCTCTCTCAGCAACTGCACAACATCTATCCTCTCCTCTTCCTGCCTTACCTCATGAATGTACTTTCCTTCCTTGCTTGGGTATGCAATGTACGTGTGCTCTACCCTGAGCCCCAAGTCTTTCTCTGTCAGGTACTTGTAGGCGAGTACCTGCACCTTGTAGTGCAGTGGAATCTGTCTGTACAGTCCCGTCTTTACTTCGTAGATGTTTGCTGTGTCTCTGCTAGTCTGTTCGAGTATGTCTATGTGTCCTATGAGTCCCATGTCTAGGTCAATTATCTCCACCTCTACACGTATTCCCTCTTGTTCGAGCATGGTGAAGCTTATGCCATTGCGAATACTCCTGTGAATGTACTGTCCAGCAAGTACACGCCTGAGACTCTCCCTATCCATTATGCAGGCACCATCCTCAAGCAGTGTCCTGTACCTGCGTAGTAGTTGCCTAATCTTGCCGTGTCTAATCCTGTCGAGCACCTTATGTATGCTGTAGCTTAGGTAGAACTTTCTGCGACAGTAAACGAATGTGGATAGGTCACTAACATAGACGAAGCAGGGCTTTCTCTCACGTCCCTTTACGATATATAGGTCGGTTCCCTGAAGTGGCAAGATGAGGTCATACTCCATGGAGCAGGCACTGACCAAGTCACTCAAATCCATGCGCTTTACCCTATACACAAGCCTAAACATCCTATCAAGAACCATCAAAAGCAACAATCTCCTACGCTCACTCTCACACTCAAGCACGCTTCTCGAATAGTCACGTACCTGAGACATAAAACCCATTCCTGTACATGTATATTGACTAGCTGTGGTACTAGACAAGGCGATTACATTAATGACTGCTGGAGCAGTTGGTAGTTTTATTGCTGGAGTTGCAATAGGAGTCTTCTTGAGATACTCAATGAAGTTTATACTACTTGCATTTGGAGGAATTGGACTAATACTATACACACTCCAGCACTATGGAATAATAACAATTAACTGGGACAAATTTGGAAAACTAATACAAGCATGTATGACAAAGATAACAACATTCATAGAAATGGCAAGTACACTAGGAGCACCATTCCTAATGGGGCTAATGCTAGGCTGGAAAATAGCCGAGAGGAGACTTAAAAAGAAGGGTAAATGGTATGATGTTTCCTACGTTTAGAAACTCTACTATACACTCACTCTCAACATAATTACAGCAACTTTTCACCAACAAAACAAAACACAACAAGTACACAAGAACACTACCAACACCACCAAAACACAAATAGCTTCTATAAGTCACGTGCCTTACCGAGAAAAGAACTTCTCTACCACAGAAAGTGTCTCTTTTCTCAATGCGAGTAAGAGAAGTTTCCTAAACCACAAGTATAAAGTTTTCTAATTATTCTTTTGCACTGAAGGGCACATCCTGAATGCACAAAAATCCCCTATATAGGGTTTGCCATGGCTCTGTACTGTTGCCACGTGTAAAGTACTTGTTCGCAGTTACGTCTGTTCGGAATATGTCAGGTCTAGACTAGGACGAAACTTTCATTCTACAGCCGTATTTTGCGTCAAATTAACTCTTCTACTTATATAGAAAAATTGTTTGAGTGGGGGAATTAGTGGGGTCTCTCCTTCCTGATCTGTATTTTATGTTCCTGATGTTTGTCCTGAAGGTGGGTAGTAGTAATACATGTAATAATTATGAGGGGTTTATATAGGGGGTAGATAAGTGTATTGGGGTCTGCCCGTGTGGGTATGTATAGTCTTTGTGGGTGGTAAAGTTTCGGCGTACCTACATAATTTATCTGTTTTTCAAGGTGTGCATGTTCCTTGAGAATGATTGTTTTTGACTCTACTTGAAAATTAAAATGTTTGAAGTGTCTATAAACGGTCTCGAAGGACTATTTATCGATATCACTTTCGGGGTACTATGACCTGCACCTGTAGGTTTACAAATCGGGGTCATGCAAAGTTGTGCACCAGTGATCTGTCTTTTAAACGTGTGATAAATATGCTTAAATAGGGGTTCCATGACCGCAATACTTTAAAATCGAGTACTGTGGTGTACCAGTTTCTGCCTGTCCTGAAGTGGTACAAAGTTTTTATCGGGTTTTAAAAGGACTTCCTGACTTTTATAAGGGGGAGCCTTCAGGATTTTGTCTCAGTAATACGAAAGTTTTGGCTTGGTGCTGGTAAAAAATGCTACAGTGGGGTAAAAGTGGTGACTAGTGCACAATTCTGATCAACTCTACCACTTTCTGAACAGTAGTCTGGTCTAGAGAGACTAGAACCTTATAGAGAATTCACTTAACAGTGTTAGTATTTTAGTTCTTCTTGTGTAAACGGCTAGCCGTTTACGTAAGCGTAGAAACTGACTGTACTCGAGGTGACGGGGTGACTATTCAACTCGATGTTGCAGTCTTTTTCAAGTGTTGATTTTGTGTCCTGATGCTGATTTTGTTTTAATCCTGATGGTGTTCTGTGTTTTACAGTGTTTTAAGGGGTCTTGGCAGTGTTTTTTCATGGGTTATGTAGGGGTCTATGACCCGTCTAGTGGCTTTGAGTGGGGTAGTGATGATGTTGCTTGGTTTATCAGGAAGGTTCAGGAGTGGCTTGAGTTGAAGAGGCGTAGTGATGAGCTTGTCAGGAGGATGGAACTGTACGAGAGGGAGAAGAAGAGGCTTGAGGAGCTTGCTAGGCGGGGAGTAATTAGTGAGGATGAGCTTGCCATTAGGCTAAGAGAGGCATGGACTAGAATAGTGAAGGAAGGTCACTGTCCTGCTGTGGCTGGTAGTGGCTCTACGTCTCGTAGTGTTAAGGTGGTTAGGGTTAGGGTAGATGGCAAAAATGAGGAATATGTCATAGATATTAATGATGTTGAACTAGAGAAAACGTATAATGTACCTGAGAGTGAGGCTGTGCTAGTCTTGCCATATAGAGTACCTGCGCTTGTCGTGAACATTGTCAAGTTTGCCCCCGTCTTCATGATGATTGGAGAAGCATGCTACGACCCAAGGTGTGAACTTGCGGGTCTAGACCTAGCTGACCGTGGCTACGTAACTGACGTAGTCTTCCCAAGACTGTACGAGTACATTATTGGCAAGACAGTGCTAGAAAACACTGTACCTTTCCTAAGACTAAGCAAGAGATGGCACATACATTTCCGAACAGTACACGGCAAGAAATATATCGTGAAGACAGGCACGCAAGCACAATCACAGAAAGATGCTGAGCAGGAGTCTCCCGAAGTTATTCCTGTTGTTGCTCCTGAGAAGATAAAGGCAGTAGCAACAATTAGAGTACCGAGCAGGTTTAGGGAATTTCCAGACCTGTACCTACTCAACTTCTATAGAGAACTAACGATTAGTCAACTAGTAGCAATTTTCGAGCTTGGGCATAGCCTAGGCAGTGTTGAGAAGCATGTTGTGAATGACCGTTTCTCACTTGCAAAAGTCCTGAGGATAAGCCTAGCAAAGCCACTACTAATGAACGTTGTTGGTCGTGTAGTAACATGGCTAAACTTGCCAATCTTCCCTGCAACAACGTTTGTACTGTTCCAAAGTATTGAAGATCCACAACGTGGCATTTTCCTAGACTTGAAAAGGTGCATAGACTACCCACTCGAACTAACGAGTCTAGACCATGTTCGCGAGATCGTGCTTTATAGAAATGCAATGTTCTGCCTAGTCGTCTTCAGGGTAGTGGACGCAGATCACCTACTCCTAAGTAACCTCTTCACATTACTAAACGAGGAGAACTACACTAGCGTAGACCCAAGAATAATCAAGCTCATCTGCACAACAAAGACGCTCGGTACTCGACCTAGAGTCAGGAGCTAGAGTGTGGACAGTGGTAACGTATAAAAGCGTCCACTGTTGCGCAGTGCGTGAATGAGCAAGCGAGTAACAGTTACGAAAGAGCCCGACGTTGTTCGGCTAAGCAAGTTTAGGCAAGTTGACTGGTCTAGACTGGACATTAGTGTTAACATGACAATGCTCACAGCAAAGACAGTCTACGAGCAGTATAGGCAAGGAATAATATTTGCAGATCCTGACATACAGAGAGAGTACGAGTGGAATGAATATACTGCATCTAGGTGGATTGAGAGCCTAATCTTTGGTCTACCTGTGCCTCCTGTCATGCTCATTAGAGAAGGTGAGAAGTACATGATTCTAGATGGATTACAGAGAATCTACACGATCTACCTATTCTTCGAGAATAAGCTTAGGCTAAGGGGAGTAGACCCTACTCTAGAGGGGAAGACGTACAGTGACTTGCCTAGAGAGTACAAGAATGCGCTAGATGTGGAGCCTAGGGTACCAGCATACGTGATTAGTATACGTGCAAAGGCAGGTGCAAAACCTGAAGATGTGCTCTATGGTGTGCTTGATCTCTTCAGGAGGATTAACCTAGGAGCGAAAAAGCTCACGACTAACCAAGTCATATTCTGCACAATTAGGACAAGTGCAATGAAGATCGTCAAGAAGATCGCAGACGAAGTGCTGGTACCAACGCTAGGTGTCAAAGATGTTGAGAAGAAAATGTTCCTACACAGGACATGTGCACTAGTTGCTTGCCTAGACACGTACTATAACGATGGCATTATTAGACTGGTAACAGTTGCAGGAAGGTCAAAGTGGCTAAACGACATGCTCAGGTTCCTAGCAGAGGAAGACATGAAGAAACTGCAGGAAGTTGAGAGAGATGTCACAGTCACGATTAGGGACGTGATGGCTAGTACACTAGGCATAACTAGAGAGAAGTTGCAGGCACATGCATGGGGATGGACAAGCAGGAAAGTCAACAAGATCAATATTCCACTCTTCGCACTACTCTACCACACGGCATATAGGGCATATTGCCTAGCGGGCAAGGACATTGATAGGGTAAGGAAGGTAAGTGACAAAGTACTTGAAGTACTTGGCAAGGTGCTGAATCCCGACAATGTGATAGACAACAAGAAGATTAGGGAATGGTACGTAGAGGCAGGTAGAAAACGTGGAGCAGAGGTAAAATTCGTCACGAAGCTAGGACACATAATAGATCAGGAACTTGAAAAAATCCTGAAGCAGTAACCCCACTTTTTTGTTAACAGGTTTCACGGGGTTTTAAACCTGTGTTCCTTACCTACTACACGTGGGTAAATGAGCAATACAGCATTCTCCTACCCGAGCGTTCAGGTACGTACAGACACTAGTACTGGTACTGTCAGAGTCTTTGTTAACGTTGGCTCGATCAGGGACTTGAGACTTTTCCTGAAGGTGGTTAGGGAAGTTGAGAATGTTGAAGAGATTGAGAGGAAGCTAATGGAAGCAAAGCTACGTGGCGTTGCTGAGCAGGAGCCTGCCATTATTATTGACAGGTTTAGGAGATTGAGATCGACCTTGCGTGGACTATTGGCTACCTGCATAATGCAGGCAATTGCTAACGTACTGCTTGGACATGTTGAAAATGAGATACCACTAGCAGTAGATGTAGCACTTAGAGAAACATCAAAGAGCAGTGTCCTAGTAGAGGCATGTCAAGTACGTCCAGACGGCAGTAGTACCGTATTGGATAGCGTTGGCAAGTTCAGTAACGGAATCTGCAGATTCTATAGACTATTCATCTATGATGTGCCACCACTAGGAGCAGGTGCAAAATTGCCAATCAAGATCTGCACATTAATCTTCGACATTTCTCACTACACTACGTTACTCTACAGGTACTGTAAGGAAGTTAGTATTAACAGGCTAGTCTATGAGCATGGTAGATTAACTACATGTAGGCTAGTAGATACGAAGCTCATAACTCTTAGACAGACACTACATGAAGCTAGTATTGGCAAGGAAAAGTTCAGAAATTTCATACAGCAGGTACAGAAGAGGCTTGATAAGAGACATGATATTGATGTTACATGTCATGCACGTGCACTATTGAGTAAATACATTTCGAGTAGGGTACTACCAGCACTTGCACTACATGATGGACGTAGGTTTGTCTACACATACACAATTCCAGACCATGTTGCTCTACTACTAGCATCTGAAAGTCCTGAAACTGCTCTCGAAGTTGCTCTAGATGATGTTTACATTCTAAAGCTGTCTAAGGTGGGTATTGATGAGCTTGCTGTCTTGTTGCTGTATGGTGATGAGCTTGGGGAGTATAGGGAGCATCCATCTGTCCTTGAGCTTAGTCTAAACGTTAGGAAGTTCCTTCTCGATCTTGCAGGTATTGGATTTGTGCTACTGCACGAGTTTGCTATTGTTGCTAGGAGAGAAAGTGTTGGTTCCTTGAGAATGTTCTTACGCGAGAAGGTTAGTGAGGAAGAGCGTCGCCTCTTGATGGAGCTTGATGATGGGTTCTACATCTGCATGCCCGACAAGGCAAGGGAAAGTCCACTTTCCTGTCTGAGCATTGGTAGGAAGATAAGTGATGTTGGTCTAGGGTACCTGACAGTGCTTGCACTAGACCCTGAGCTACTACTTGCACCACATGGAGAGCCTGCACGCGAGTTTGCGATACTCTTTGCCTGTCTAGCAAATAGGAGACTGCGAGTAAGGACACTGCAAGACGTTGAAGCACTTGTGCATCTGCTAGATGATGCTACTAGTGTGCTAGTGATTAGGGACTTCAACATTGACCCAACACCATTTACACTACATGTAGCACTATACGCGAGACCGCTAGTAGTCGCGACTAGGCGTGTACTAGAGCAATGTCAGGACGTTAGGGACAGCATTGACCATCTGCTAAGGCAGAGAAAGAGAATTGACCTATCGGAGATACACCTAAGGCTAGGACTAGTGAAGACACTTATCAGACAGACATTCGTATCAAAGTTCAGACTCTTGAAATATGGCATGTATAGAGGAGAAGAGACGCTTAACATAGTTCTAGAAGATGTGCCACTTGACGAACTTGCAGGTCTTGGAAAGGTTAGGATTGTTCTAATAGACCACGATTGGGCTAGTGCCCTGAGGAAATGTAGAAGTCTAGAGCACGTGCTTGAGACTCTCAGAAGCAGGATTAGGCAAGTAGCACCAGTTGGAGAGGAAGTACTTGAGAAGCAGGTAGAGAAGATCAGGACTGAAGTTGCGAAGCTCGGCATAGAACTGCCAAAGATAGTGAAAGTACAGGCACCAGCACCACTAGTGGGAGAGCCTACAGTACAGAGACAGGAAGCTCCTAGACAGCAAGTGCAGGCACAGTTACAGGAGAGTGAGGCTGAGAAGAGTCTTGCAAGACTAATAGCAGAGAAGCTTGACCTATTCCTCAGAGAATTAGCTAGAGAAGGAGAGGGAGAAGGAATAGAAAGTGCGTGAGGTATGCTTGCTCAAGCTACTGCGCTTGTACATGCGATAGTTTTCGAGTACTTTAAGGAACATTACACAGATGAGATTGTTACACTGCTACTACACGAGGCTGAGCCTAGGAAGACGCTTCTAGTTAATGCACCTTCAGGTATTGGCAAGACGCAGAGCATTGCAATATACGCAACAGCACAGGCGTTCCGACTAGCAACACCACCAAGAGCTAGGAGAGGAAGAGGCAGGGAGAGGGAAGGTGCGAGAAGTATCTTACGTGAGGCACCACGTGCAATATATGTAACAGTGCCAACACATCAGCTACTGCGAGAGTTTGCTAGCAAGGTAACTAAGGCATTTGTCGAGACAGCATCAATAACAGGAAGATTCACGAGACAGCCAAAGCTAATACTACTGAAGGGAAGCGTATACTCCTGCGTTGACCCCGACATTAGGCAACACTTCAGAGAGATACTAGACTACATACGTGCAGAGACGGGGCTAGACTACAGGACTGGTCTACAGTACAGGATACTGCTCGACAGGTATGAGGAACTTAGCGAGAGTGAGAGGGAGAGACTAGAGCAAGAACTTGCAGAGTACAGTCTCTACAGTGAGCTAGAGATGACTCTTGGCTACCTATGTCAGACATGTCCAAGAAACAACGTTAGGAATAACCTAGAGTTCCTGAGAATTTTTGCACAGAGTAGGAGAGTAAACATTGTAGACACAGAGGAACCACTTGAAACACTCATAGAAGCACTTAGGTCAGAGGGCTTCTATGAGGTGAATAGGCTAGAGTTCTGTCCATACCGCGCCTTCCTGAGACTCTACATACATGAGGCAGAGCTATTTAGAGAACATAGAGACTGCGTGCCACGCAACTACATTTTCTGCATGACACATGCAATGTACGCTAGCCCATACATAACTGACGTGCTTGAGAGTAGGTATAGGATAGTTAGGACAAGTGGCAGATATGTAAGACACATACACATTATCGATGAGGTCGATTACATACTCCTGAACCCACCACTTGTAAGATTGCCAATACACGTCTCACCACAGCTAGACCTCGTGACTCCTAGCCACGTGAGGGAACTAGCAAGGAAGTATGGTGGTGAAAGTCATGTAAGTGCAATGGTGAAGCTTGTCGAGTATAGTCGCGATCTGTATGAGGCTATTATTGATGCCTCTACCATAGGTGGTGTTGAGGGGGTAGTTGCATGTAATGTAGCTGAGGCATTTGCGAGATATGTAACGAGTAGAGAATTGCCAATGTACATCATCTATAGGGCAAACCAGTTCCTGAAGGCAGTCAGAACAGCAATAGGTCAGGCACTTGCCATGGGAGAGGAAGTTGATGTTCGTGACCTAGCAATATTCTGCGTACTGTGCAAGATCGTGGAGTTCTGGTGGACTATACTTGACATTGATCTGCCTAGTATGAGCCTAGACCAGATCATGCGTAGGGTAGAGTACCCATGCGTCTACGAGGATCCACGTGCTAGATACTACATTGAGCTTGACCATAGGCAAGGAATTGCACGTGTAGTACATGCTGGACTTGGCATACGTCTAGTAGAGCATGCTCTCAAGGTAGCCCTAGACCCCGACTATCCATATCCAGTACAGGCAAAGATTGGACTAACCGCGACCTTCAGCCCAAATTGGCTAACCATGGGAATGCCACTCCTAGTCCCACAGCAACTAGTCGAGAATATTCTAAGCAAGTTGAAGATCTACGAGATCTACGTACCGTACAGAAACCTAATATTTGCAAAAGCCTGCATTTGGCTACCAGCACAAGAGTACAGACACGCGATTAGGATAATAGAAGAGTTGCCACTCGTAGATGAGGAAGACCTCAAGAAGATTAGTGAGGGAATACAGAAGGTACGTGAATTAGGTGCAAGAAAGATCTTCCTACTAGACGACTCTGAGACCTTTAAGGGACATGCAAAGAGTCTAGAAGTACTACTGAACCTACTACACGAGCTAACGCACCTACTTGATAGGTACCTCGCGGAGAAGGAAAGAATCAACGTGATAGTTTTCACAGGAACAAGATCACAATTCGACGCGTTCGGCATTGAGGCTAGTAAAGTAGCTAAGAAGAGGGAAGTCTATGAGCATGGTGTGTACAGTTTCAAGTTCCTGAACTTTACATTGGACAAGTCTAGGAGAGACAACTTTACGCTAGAGGTAGAGGTCGTGGATAGACGTGGCACATGTAGGGGAAATGTGAGGTACATCACGCTTGTTTTCACATACGCAAGGTCTAGATATAGCAGGGGAGTAGACTTGGAGAACTTTGATGTTGCTATGATAATTGCACCACCATTAAAACTACCTACTACACTAGCCTACGTTGCGTCTAGGAGCAGTGAAGACGACGTGCTGGACTACATTGACGCGTCAGTTACAGTACAACAGTGTGTGTTTAGGATAGTTAGGAGACTATGCTACAGAGAGCCTAAGCTTCTGATATTTGATGTTGAGGTACTTAAGCGACCATACCTTGACTATATTACGAACTTCCTATCAAGCAACATCATTCTCGCAGTAGCTACGCCACTTGCAGACTTTGTTGAGGGTCGTATACCCACAGAAACTTACTAGTAGTGTTACATGTTTTTAAGCTTGTGAGCATATTACCCACATGAGCCTACTACCACTACTCACAGCCAACAACAAGACGTACTTCGCAGTTCCATATCGAACACTTACACAACAACTAACACCAGCACCAATGCTACTCCTACTACATCCTGATAATGGACTAAGCGCAGAATTTCCAAGTCCTGACTTTGAGACTAGGGTAACAACGTACAATGCTAGGATTGACTGGGAGACACTGTTCAATAGAGTATTTGAGACATTGAAGAATTGGCTTGGTGAAGAGGCAAGTAAGAGACTTGCCTCTAGTGAGGTAGAGGTTAGGAAGATTGTCGATCTCGTAAATGCCTACCTTGCAGGTTCTAGACCATACATTAATGAGCTTGCGGGCTTTATCGTGATAAAGGGCTACCACTTCACCTTCGTAACATATCAGGGCGGTCTAGTAGGCGGGTCAACTACTAGAGTAACAATTAAGCCACTTGAGGATAGGACAGCCTTTCTAGCAAGTGCGGTAAAGGTACCAATACCAGTCTTCCTACAAGACCTGCGAGAGCTACATGACAGGTTTGGTAGCATAAACATTGTAGAGCTCAAGAACAGGAAAATGCTTAAGCAAGTAGTTTCAGCATCTAGGGGAGACATACAGGAACTCGTGAACTACCTATGTAGTCTATGCGAGATTACTCCATACGGATTTGCGACATTTGTCATCTTTGCAAATGAGGACTATACAAAGACCGTGTTCGCAGACGTTCGTAGGCTAGTTGAGGCTCCTGACCTATCCAACATTAGGCAAGTAATAGCCTACGGCTCAGGTAGCACAGCAATACTCGTGATTGTGCTAGAGGACTTTGACCCAAGTAGGGTAAGACTAGTCCCGAAGGATCTGCTAGACAAGTTGGCTAGTGGACAAGCACCTAGACTAACAGCACTCAAGAAGCTTGTTGCATACAAGGTCTTTGGCAGAGTCAGGACTAGGACATACGCAGAGACAATTAAGGCACAGGTAGCGGAGTACCTAGGTGAAGAAGAGGAAGAGGAGACGGAGACTGAGACAAGTGAGGAAGAGGTAGAGGAAAAGAAGACGGAGACAAAACCAGAGGAAAAGCCTGAAGAGACTAGCAAAGAGGCGGAAGAGGAAGCTGAGACTGAGACTACTACCACAGAAGCACAGTCTGAGAGTGCTGAGGTGCAGGTAGAGGCGAAGACTGAGGCTAGGAGTGACAGGAGTGAGAGGAAGGCAAGGGCAAGCACAGCAACATCAGGTGGGGACACGCCTATTACACAGGCAGGCAAGTTCAAGATTAGTTAACATGGTGGAGAATAACGATAATGGTGATGTGTGTGACGTGTCTGGAAAAGACGATAGAGGTCAAGTCCAACGGTTACCTATACATTAGCGTATCTAGAAAACTTGCAGGTAAGAAGTACAGGGTCTACTATGGCTTAGATAGGAACATCATAATACTTGTCAGTGAGGACATTGAGAAGCTGGTAAAGCCAACACTCTACAGAACAATCAAGAAGCTTAGAGAACTGCTAACAGACAGAATAATGTCAAAGTACGTGACAGAGAGCGAGAAGGATAGTGAAGGCGTAGACGTGGGAGAGTGAGACTATGACCACTGAGTCGAAAACTCAGGCACAGTCTCAGCAACAGCAGGTGCCTTACGAGAAGCTTGAGAGAATCTTCACGCTTCTAAGAGAGGTAGCTTGGGGCACACATGTACAAGACGTTGAGGATGCACTTAGGAGACTACTAGCACCAACACTCACAGACGTTAGGAAGTACCTGACGGACATTCTAAAACTGGACAAGGACAAGGTCGAGAAGATCATTAGCAAATACATCGAGAAGTGTCTTGAAGTGTGGGAGAGATACCATGCTAGAAAGGTCACGTATAGCCCCGAGATGAGTTTTGTAATACCATACGCATGGGGTAGCCGTACACCACTCATACAGTGGAAGAGCAACATCTCTGACCGCAACATGAAGACAATGAGGTACCTACTGCAGGAATGTGGAATGTGCATCTGCGCAGGCTTTAGAGGACTCAGGAGGATAGTCATGGTCGATATCGACCTAGGAGAGGACATGCCAATGGAAGAGAAGGCGAACATACTTGCACAAGTACTAGACCACGCAACAAGCCTAGGACTACCCTGTAAAGTAACGTGGCACCTTGGAGTACACATCTACATACCCGCAGACCCAGACACTTACCCACTTGGACTAGTAATACTACACGAGCAGGGTGACAAGAAGGAATATTTCCTGAACCATAGCCCAATCGCGCTAGTCAACGAGACTGGTAATGTAAAGCTTGAGGTACGTATAGACTATGTTACACATCATCCATTGCAGAGCTGGCTCTTCACAAACCTAGACAAGATAAATGATGAGGTTGAAGAGAACCCACAGTTACTACTACAAGTACTTGAGGACGTTAAGGTACTTAGATGTGGAATACCTGAGACAGGTCCTAGCCTAAACTGGTTTAAGTATGGCATGAGTATCAGGAAGAGAGACGTACCTGAACTATTTACAGACCTAGTGAGTAGGCTAGTACGTGACTTGAAGCTGTGCGCAAGTGTTAGAGGTAAGGCACGTGTAGAGAAGCTACTAGAGCCAAAGCTTGTTGAGGCTGATGCTGAGGTACTTGAGAAGGCAATTGAGGCACCTAGAGGAACAGAAAATTTTCCCTGTGGTACCAAGGGGAAGGAACTTTACATAGCATCACCATATCATGAGGGATTGAACAAGCTGTTCATACTGAGAGAAAATACGCTACATGAAGTACTGCAGATCCTGCAGGAACTTGACAGGTACGGTATTGCACCTAGGTGTGTTATGAAGTTCCTAGTTGAGGGACTGAGCAAGAGTGAGGGAAAGTTTGTGCATAGCATATTGGCATGGTATCTACTACAGCAAATGTTTCCAATAGATGAACAGCTACTATTCGAGATAAGTATAGAGTCTGCGCGTGTGAGAAAGCTCAGGGTACCGAAGCTGTACTACTACGAGTACTTTGGCACTAGGATACTCACATACACGGGAAGAGACAATGAGCAGAGAGTATACTATGCACGTCCAAGAGCAGTACCACTACTCAAGGAAGCACTCAAGGAAGCCTGTGCCTGCGCTACAGTATGTGGAGATTGTGCCTTCAGGAACGTGTGCTGTGACGAAACTACCCAAAGCGCAGGTCTCAGACTTACCCGCGTCGTTAATCTAATAGCCTTCGAGATACTGTACGGCAAGGCAAGTAGCTCAACACTACTGAGGTCTAGGCTAAATCCACGTGTTGTACAGAGACTAATGTTTAGGAGAACAATACCACTACCAAGACCAGTGTACTAGAGGTGACCAACATGCTCTTGCACACGTTCCTTGGAACTTTGCTGGATGTTAGGAGACCTGCAAATGAGCCACCTTGGCACTTGAAGTACATTAGTCTAAGTGGTGAAAAGGCTACCATAAGCAACTTCCGACCATACTTCTACATTGTTACCCCAAGGAACGAGACTAGGAAAGTCGAACAGTACGTTCGTATGCTAGCTGAGAGATTACTAATGCAGGAGCTCAAGAAGCCAAACTTTGTCAAGGTACTTAGAGAAAACGATTACGAACCCGAGACACTGCTAGAGGAGCCCTGCATAATTGAGGAAGTTGACTTTGATGCATGGATCTTTGACAATAAGCTAGGCAGGTACGTACGTGCACCAAAGACGAAGTATAGTGTCCTCAGGGTAAGGCTATGGGTACCGAGACACGTCAGGAAGATGGCAGACATCTTACTAGAGGGAGAAGAGGTAGAGGGGGAAAAGGTAAGACCATTAAAGCACGTTAGACCAATAGCGTTTAACGTAGTATATACTGCACGTGCAACACTTGACATACCTGCATGTAAGCCACTCGACATAATTCCAATATACTTCGACCTTGACCTAGACCTATTCGAGAAACTGAGCAAGGTAACGTACACTGTTTATGATGTTGAGATACTTGAGCGAGGTGACACATACCTGATAAGTCTAGTAGACGTTAACTTGACGGAAAAGATCACACGTGACAATATTAACGACTTGTTTAGCCGTGTCGAGACCTATGAAATAAAGGCAAATGGAGAAGGTGACGTTGACCTTGTCTGCAAGAGACTACGTGAAGCACAGGTACTTGTTGGCTATAATAACGTTGCCTTTGACGACAAGATAATCGTC
>Ga0256835_1000354_pt1 | contig 35409 bp, 38 predicted proteins | sample PIR30metaG_FD_185972 | JGI IMG/M metagenome (GOLD analysis project Ga0256835, IMG submission 185972) | Hydrothermal vent microbial communities from East Pacific Rise, Pacific Ocean - PIR-30 | ecosystem: Environmental > Aquatic > Marine > Hydrothermal vents | place: Pacific Ocean: East Pacific...
CATTATTACCTGTGCAAGTACTGGATTAGCAATCTTCTTTCTTGCTCTACTAGCTTCAACATATGTTGAGGGGCTGAACATCTCTTTTCTGAATCCTAACCTGTCAGCTAGGTCTAGGGTAGCTTCTACACGTGTCTTAACCTTCTCTATCTGCTCGGTATCTGGGTTAAATATGAAGTTTATCAGGTTCCTAATATATCTCTGCTTGAAGCTTCCAATCATGTTCAGCGGCTCACCATAGTTAAATGCTAGGTGTAGGCAGAGCGAGATGTAGTAGTGTCTCATGTCTCTAAGCTCCTGTTCAGATGGCTCGAAGACTCTTCTGAAGACTTCACTGTTAGCTACCTGCTTTACAACAGCTATAGCTGCGGTAGGTATAGAACAGAATAGTACCTGTGTAAATGTCATCCTCTTAGCACCTAGGTTAAGTCTCCTGAATATTTCTAGGTAGATCTGTCCAGCAACCTCTCTCGGAGCGTTGACGCTGACTATTATTACAGGTATTGTAGCTGTGACGAACCTCTTCTTTAGGCTTGATGGTAGGGTCTTGAATCGTTTTCCAGCTATCTCCTCCTGTGATACTCCTACCAGCCTGAGCTCATCATTGTAGAATCTTCTCAATGTTGTAAGCCTCTGAACACCATCAAGCACATATAGTGCGCCCTCATATGATGCAAGTATTATAGGTGGTATAGGTAGACCATATATTACCGATTCTATGAATCTTGAAGCTGTGACATCATCCCACACGTAGCTTCTCTGTAGTTCAGGTGATATTCTTATGACATCGTTCTGCAGGTTATCTAGGAGCGCCTGCACCGTGTAAGATGCAGTGTTAGTCCACACCTTATAGTCCTTGAGGTCTACTGTTAACAGTGTTGCAAGTTCCTTAACCAGTTTCTCTAGCACTGTCATGCTGTGTAGCAGAGTATAGATCTACCATATAAACCTAACTTTCAATACAGGTAGAGGTTGAAGTCTTTAACTAAAATTTCACTATAGAACGTTCCAGACTAATTCTAACCTCTTAATTATTGGTCTAACATATCTCCATGCAGATCTAATAATAGCGTGGTAGAGCCTGTCCCAATATCTTTCAATTTCCTTAATAATATCCTCATAGTTTGTTCCCTTGTACTTCTTCTTCAGCTCCTCAAGCTCCTTCTTCACCTCTTCATACCTCTTCTTAATAGTATAGTAGTCTTGAGGCATCTCTGTCGTATAGTACACTTCCTCTTTCTTGACCTTTTTCGTGGTTTTAACATTCTTTTCTAGATGATGTAGCCATTTTTGCAATATATCATAGAGCCATGATGCTAGGTTTGACCTAGCGTCAGCCCATGTGTAGCCTGTTATTACTGTTCTAAATGTTCCAAAGCCTGGAATAGTTATCGTAACGTGATAGCCAAGATCTCCTAGTCCGTGGAAGAAGCCGCTCCAGTGATATTCTATTCCTAGCTCTCTCAGTGGTGCAAGCACGTCCTCTACGCACCAGGGCGGGCTGCCGCTCCAGTCAGAGTACTTGTTTATTAGCTGTTTAAGTTTCTTCAGCTTCTTTTCAATGTCCTGATTCTCGACTGTGACGGTAACATAATACGTCTTCACGTGTCTTACTCTGATCGGTTTAAACTTCTTGAGCTCCTGCTCATACTGTTGTTCCTTCTCTTCTAGCTCCTCTATCTCCTGCTTATATTTTTCTACATATTCCTTCTTTATCTTCTCCTCTATCTCTTGTTTAAGCTGGGTCAGAATGTTTTTTAGTTTCTCAACAGCTTCTTTAGGATTGTGAGCGATCTCGCTCTCAGCTATCGCAAGCTTATTATAGATATCTTGGAAATATGGTCGATATTTCTGCGGTATCTGGTTAAGTATCTTACGTATCTGTGAGGCAAGCTCTTCAGCCTCTATCCTGTAGCCTGCTACTATGGGTAGTCTTGCCTCCCATTTACCGAACAGTAGTAAGCTACGTATAATATCTCTACGATATTTAGGAGGCAGCCTATGTAGGAGCTTGTAGAGCTCATGTATATATACGCTAGCCTTCTTGAAGCCTGGAGCAAAATGAAGCTGAGATAGCTTCTTAAGCTCTTCAACAAGCTCTGACGAGCTTGCTAGAGAGGACATCTAGGATCTGATTATTTACAAGGTTTAAATCTTTATGATTGAAATAGAGTATTAATATAATTCTTCACCTCTTGGAAGAGGTGTAAAGTTCAGTACCATGTTCGGCAGTACACTATATATCCATGGTGCAGTTTCACCATGTAGATACATGTACATTGCCGCCCACTTCTTAGCATAGTCTATGACCTTGTTTCTATACCTCTCCCAGTCTGCCTCGCTTATAAAAGTTACATAGTGCCAGCCAGGCTTGTATATGTAGACTGCGTCGAACCTTACTTGACCAGTCGCCTTATTAATGATTGCATGTGCCTGTATCACTCCGTTTCCAATGGGCACAACTATCCAGCCCTCTAGATACCCGTTTGGAGTCTCCTTGAACACGGGCTCACTATATTTCTTACCGTTGAACTGTACCGTCATCTTATTCTTCTGCAGGTCAACATATACATAATTGTTATTGTAGTTCCATGATGTGAACTTTACGGCAACACCATACATGTTGTATAGCGCCTGCCAGGACAGTTTATATACATAGTTCTGTAGATACTGTTTAAGCTTCTCCTTCAGCTCGTCTGGAGTACCTTGAAACTTTCCAGAGCCCCAATCGACTGTACACTTTTTCTGGAAGTATGGAGAGTAGTACCATATTGTGTAACTGTAATCAACCTCATTCTTATCAGGATAGTATGTATATTCAACATTCATAGTGTAGGGCACCATTCTTGGCTGCGTATTGAGCCCTACTGCATGATCCACGCTTTCATAGTATGCGACGCCAGTCACGACCAATGTAAAGGAGCCATGTATAGCAGATGGTCTAGGATGAGTAGTAGGCTTCGGCTGAGTTGGCTGCGTAGGCTGCTGAGGTTGAGTAGGCTGAGTATGTGTTGTATGAGTACTCGTCGTAGTGCCCCCATGCTCAGTGCCTCCTCCCCCACCCTCTTTTGGTGGGGTCTGGGTCTGAGTTGGCTTCTGCGGTTGCGTTGGTTTCTGTGGAGGCTGTACCTGTGTTGGACTGTATGTGTAGAAGTTGTTCATAAATGTTGCATATTCTATCTTTAAGAGAGCAAGCTTCTTCAAGTACTCGCTCTCCTTGCCCTCAGCAAGCAGTTTAAGTACATCTGCAAGCGACTGCACCCAAGCTTTCAATCTCTCCCCTAGTAGAGGAGTAAGATACTTACTATACTGCTGTAGAAGGTTCATAGCATTATGTAGAAAACCTTGCACCGCCAACTCAGCATCAGTAGGACTCCCAGCACTAAGAATCAGGTTAAGAGCAGTATTATAGTACTGATTTATATTATAAGTAATCTCATTCAACACAGCTTGAATATTAACCTGAGGCTGACTCTGCGAGCCAGGAGACTGAGCAGGAAAAGGCATATGTGGCGGATACTCCTGTGGAGCAGTGTAGAATCCCTCCAATATAAAGCCAGCAAGGCTCACAAGAAGAAGAAGAAGAGAAATAGAATAAAAACGTTTTACAACAGAGAAAAATAATAACTAGATAAATAATAACAGAAGAAACTTAAGAAACATACAAAAAACATATTTCATCCCCATACAGGGTCAATTGAGCTACATAGATAATTAGATGGATTTAGACAGTAGAGAGAAGTGTTAAGAGAAATAGGACTGCATAGATCATCCCCATACGGGTCAGTAGCTAGGTAGTTATTGGCCGTATCTCTACTATCTCAGCCTGCCCAAACCCAATATTTCTCCATCCTCCAATTATTATTGTCTTGCCCTTAAGCTCTATAAGTTTTCTCAATACCTCTTCGTCTTCTGTCTCACAGAGACAATATATTTCTGATCCTGGCAGTATTACTTCGACAGTGACTAAAGTAGATTGTCCTTGCGGTGTTGTTACGCGGCGTACATATACAGAGATGTTATCCTCAGCGGTGCATGCGGATATTACGCGTAGTAGCGATGATTTTGCACCGAGTCTCGCTGCACCAGTCAACGCTCCCTTGATAGAAGGCAGTAATGTTGGTTCTATCTTTTTGTGTAATTCGCAGTACTGTCTTAAAAATACCCCATCTATGTGCTGTATTATTTTTTCACCATACTTTTCAGTTAAGTTATATTTTGTTACTATGTATTTTATTAGTGGTTTACTGTTGAATGGTGCTTTTATGTACGTTCTAGCTATTAGCTTTATTATTAGTCTTTTTGTTGGATTTAGAGAGTTTGGGGTTATGTTTCTTGTTTTCATCTTGTTTAAAGTTGTTTAAAGGATTTTTAAGTTTTTCCTTCTCGGGAAGTTAGATTAGGTTCCACTCTATCCTAATGCGTTTCAATACTGGGGCTATATACCTCCTAGCTAGGCGTAGGAGTCTTCTTTGAAAGGTGTTGAACCATGTGTTCATGTTTTTGCGTAGGTTCTCTATCTTTGCTTCTTCTGATACATTCTGTTGAGGAACTATTTTCTCTATATTCTTAGTAAGTAATTTATAGAAGAATCCTAGTCCTGAACATGTTACGGACTTGGTTGGATGGTATGTGAAGAAGACTACTATAGGTATCCACTTACCATTGCTATACATTAGTATTGCTATTCCACTGTTATCATATCCATATTTTCCAGATGCAGAGAAGGGTCTGACAACTCCAGCATATTTAAACCCATGTATTATTATTGCTTTAAAATTGTTAAGTCCTACCTCTCTTAGCGCCTTATTAAATAGTTCAGCTATTGTCGTCTCATAGTTCCATGTGTTATTATAGTTAAATATTAACTGTGCTGCTACTCTAGGGAACTGTAGAAGTTTCTCATATACTTCCTTACTTAAAGTTGGAACGCTATGGGGAATACCTACTTCTACTATTCCCTCATCTTCGTAGGCGGTCATCTGTGTAGGTTTAAGCTTGATTTTCACGTTCTCCTGTTCCTGCTTTTTCAACTTCTGTAACTGTTGACCAAGCTTTTCTTCTACTTCTTCTTTAAGTTCTTTTAGAAGATTTTCTAATTTATTAATAATATCGTTAGGGTGCTTATATATTTCTCCTTCTAGTACCGCTAGTTTGTTATAAATATCTTGAAAGTATGGTCTAACATTTTCAGGTAAGCTGTTTAAAATATTTTTAATCTCTTGTACAAGCTTCTCAGCTTCCAGCTTATATCCTGATACTGTAGCCAGCTCTCCAGCCCATTTACCTGTTAGTAGGAGCTCTCGTATTATGCTCTTTCTCAAGTGTGGAGGAACCTTCCTAAGTAGATGTCTAAGATGGTTTATGAAAAATGATGCCTTCTTGAAGCCAGCAATGTAGTGTATGTGTGATAGCTCTTCAAGCTCCTGAACAACTTCACTACTACAGAGAGCCATATTTATCTACCTTCTTTTCACCATATTTAAAAGTTGTATATTGAAGCTATCAGTAATATATTAAATAGCTCTTCAGGTTCTTTAAATAATCTACTAGCAGATCTATATAGCTATCAAAAACTTTGCATAGTGATTTGAAGGAGATGTTTCTCAGTGTTTCTGGATTGAGCGGTTCGACCATTATTATTATATCTTCTAGAGGTCTAACAACTGTCTTACCTTTCCTCTCTATAGATAATAGTCTCCTGTTTAAATATATCGTTAATGGGTTTGTCAATAATACGTATGTGTTTAATGTTGGTGGTTCAAGTCTTGTAATGTAGTGAGCCTCTTTTACTGGTAGATTCTTTCTATATGTTTCCAATATTTTTCTAGCAGCTTTCTCCAATATTATACTAGGCTCAACATGTTCCTTCTCAACATATAGTGGTCGCCTATGTTCTAGCTCTAACATGTTAGCTATATAGAATATTGGGCTCTCTGCCACATAGCTCTCCAATATTTTAGGTATCTGCTTCTCCAAGACGAAGAATATTGGCGGTATCGTGCTAGTCATAACGATCTTAGACGGGTAGAACTCTTCTCCTAGCACTGCTATAGGATACTCCAACACGTCTAGATACTTGCCATAACTAGACCAGAAGAATGACATAGGTAAAATGGTTCATACCCCCTATTTCATCTTCCTCATCTAGATACAGTTATCATCCTATCAATGTTGTAGTGCTCTCCATGCAGCCTGGCTCTCCATTTCCTGTAACGATTGTCTAAATGTTTTTAGACCCCTCTTAATGAGGTGATATGGCCCTCTTGGGCTGATATATATGTAGTACATTCCTGCTAGTATTGCCTGTCCAGTACTGTAGTCCACATGTTGTAATAGTCTTTTTCCTGCTTTTGTTTCTGCTAGTTTCCAGCTTGTTGAGAATACTTTGGGCAGCATCTGCCCCGTATAGTATAATGCAAGGTCTAGCCCAGATATTCCATATAGGTTGTAGAATAGGGTTAATGTCCTATGCCAGAGCTCGTATAGTGTTCTAGCATATCTGTTCTCTGCTGCCTGGTTGAACCTGTCTTTCAAATATAGGAATGGGTTATATAGGAAGTATTCTACTGCTCCTTCCCTAAGAAGCTCGCTTCCTAGTACTCCACCGTACGTGTTTATTAGGTTGAAGAGAGGAGTATTCTCTAGATACTGTAATGATACTCCACGCATTAATTGCCTATTCAGATAGTGTATGCCCCTATTTAACTGGGGATACAGGTATCTAGGGAGGAACCACCTGTTGAATTTGACTAGGCTTCTACATACTTCTTCCACTCTTGATCTAGGGAAACGTTCTATTAAGTAATCATAGAACGTATATATCTTCTCCACAATGAGAGCACTCATCTATCAGTTTTAAACTGCTCATCTCTCTAGAAGACACCATCTAACACATACTCGACCATATATTGATATAACTATTCTAAAAATATGACTCAACAATGTCCTAGCAGCATAACGTTTATAGTAAGTTGCGGGAGTACATATTATCTCCTATATACGTAGGCTATATATATTGCTAGTACTAGTAGAAGTACTATTACTAATGCTGTTGGTAGCCATGCTAGATCCATGTTTACTGTGGATGATACTGGTGGTGTTGGTAGAAGCTCGACGTAGTATTTTCCAGGGTTTATGATTATTTCTCTGCTGCAGACTACTACTGACTGGTTTATTTTCATGTTTAGTGGTACAATGCTGATACATGTTCCTGGTTCTACGATTAGTACTGCTTTTCCCTGTTTTCCAGTGTTTAGCACGGTCATTAGTAGGCTTGTTCCTGTGTGATATATTATGTAGGTCATACCTGACTTGAACTCATATACTTGATGTAACACCATGCTTTCTTCTGCGCTTGTGAACGACATTATGTGGTATGTTAATGAGTATATGTTGCTCATGAGCCAGAAATATATTACTAAGAATCCTACCAGTATTACGAAGAGTATTACTGCGAAGAGCAGCTTCATGGTAGGTATGTTGAGTCTGGTATTAATAGTGGTTGCTCTCTAACTCCTCTATGAGACTGGTAATTGGGGATGTTCCACTACTTGTAAAACTATCAGATAGGTTAGAGATAGATCATGTGTTGAATCCTTTTACACCATCAAACTATAGGCGGGTTAAGGTTGTTAGTGGTAATAGAATGATTGAGGAGCTTGGAAAGTCTCTTCTAACAGTTGGTACAAACTTCGCTGTTCAGTTGCTAGAACTAGAGGGTGCTGAGCTAGCTAATTATCTTTCCAATCTTGTTCTAAATATTTTAAATACTGTTAACGCTCTATCAGATATTGACCTAACCATACTAGACATGTTATCGCTGTTTCTTCTAGATCATGTTGATCAGCTTAGAAAGATTGAGATCGTGCTCATGTTGGTGCCTGATACGCCAGTACCAGCATATAGGGGCATGCTAGGACTAGTGAAGACTGTACTGAGGAAGGAGGCTATTATTGATGATGAAGCTATTAATCTCTATGTCAAGTTCAATATTAGGAGCATTCTTGACCTCATAGAGCGGGCAGGTATTATTGATAAGGTTAAACAGTTTAGCAATGTTAAGCTTGTCTACTCACTCGATGAGGCTGTCCGCTTCCTAGAGAAGAGAACTTGAAAAGTCTTCAAGATCATGATCTAACATGGGTAGGCTAGCTAGTGCTCAGAGGAGCGTGAAGACTGGAGATGAGAGCTCTACTTCACATATAAATGTTCCTTCTAGAGTAATGGCAGTCATAGGAAACAACCCATTTCTCTCTAATGTAGAAGAGAAGTATAGAGGAAACGTTGCTAGAGGACTAGCATATTTTAACTATTATGGAGGTAAAGTATATGGTGAAAACTATCTCTCTGCATTCCGTAGATGTCTAGGGCTAGCTCTTCTGAATCTAGCGAATCTAGTAAATAGTATGTATGGTATAAACTATGAGCAGCTTCTGAAGAGGAAGAACCTGAGAGAGATGTTAAGTGAACTGTATTCGGGTTCTAGAGAAGCAATGTTTAGACTAGTTCGCTATAATCCATTCCTCTATGAAGCACATAGGGAGGGCAATGAGCTATATATTGATTTTAGTGGTAAAGCAGGCTCACCATATAGTGAAGAGGCGTGGAAACTTTTCAACTCAACTGTAGGTTATGTACGCAATCTAGGTGTTAGAGGTGGTGGAGAATTCTTCTACAGGATCTTCCCCTATTTAACGTTTTCTCTATACACGTTCGTGCCACGTTACGCATATGCAAAAGCAATGAACTATCTATGGGAGAAGGAGAGTCAGTTCCCATCGGGAGTAGTATACTTGATGGGTGTTGGTGCGTATGGTGCCTCTGTTCCATATAGTGCATATTATTCTGAGATGAGTAAGAGGTTAGGTAAACTGTGGCGGGAGATTCAGAGTAGTCTCTAACCTATTGTTGATAATACTTTTACGAATGCTGTTCTAAGTTTCTTGAGGAGAGTCTTCTTCTCTTCCATGTTTTCTATCTTATATACATAGTCTAGAATCTTATCATATATATGTACTAGACTGTTTATCAGCTTCTCTTTGTCTCTGAGCTCGCTGTAGAGGGCGTTTGCTAGTGATGTAAGTAGCAGTTCTAGATCTAGCTCATCTAGCTTGCCTTCTCGTATTAATCGTACTAGTTTGCTAATGTTTTCTGGTGTTAACTTGTTTGCAAGGTAGTAGCCTAGTTCTAGTAGCATTCTGCTACGTATTATTGGTTCTATTCCCTTAGCTTCAGCGTTTCTCAACGTTTCTAACCATTTTGATGGTTCTTCCAGTATTTCCTCTGGCTTAGGCACCTCGTGTTCCACGTAGAGTCTAAGTCTCTCTATGTCTGTCGGTGCTAGAAGACCCTTAGCTATTCCTAGACCTATCCTATATATTGTCGGTATTTTCTCTTCTGGTGGAAGGTTCAGCGCATAGTAGTAATCTGCTAGTGTAAGTAGCCAGCGTACTAGTCCTGCAGGGGTTGTAAATGGTGTTGACTGTTCTGCAGCAATCATCATCTGTTCCGTAGGTGATATTGTTCTTCCGCTAGCTGTTACAGCTCTATAGAGCAGGTACAGCTCGAATGGTAGCTCCCTACCAGTCTCCTTGTAGTATTTTACTGCGGCATAGTTCCATACTTGTTCTGGTGTTGGTACTGTCACCTCTATTATGAATCCTCTCCTATATGTTGGTATTGGCGCCCTACGTACAGCCTCATTATATTCAGGTGGATTCCATATCAATATTAGACGGGTGAGGGGATTAAGCTGCTGTGACTGCCATGTTCTCTGTCCTGTCAGCGCCATAATGTACTGCTCAACGAACTCTGGAAAAGCCTGCAATGCCTCGTCTATGACTAGGAACCCTATTGGTAGCTTCTCTACTAGTTTACTAATTATGTTTCTGCTAGTTGGCTCACCATAGAGTAGAGACATCTCGAGCTCTCTCAGGTTTCCTCCACGCGTAGAGTATTCCTCTTCAAGTTCCTGTAATGCATCTCGTATTGCTTCTCTAGGTGGTACATGTATAGCGATCTCTGGTGGCAGTATCCATGATTGTACAATGTTTCTAGCTTCTGCAAGCTCTCTAGCTGGCACATGTGTGAGTATTGGTAGTGCATAGTATTCACGGGTTATCTGTCCTCCAGTAATGTAGCTGTATAGTACATATTTCCGAGGGTTCTTATACACCTCATTGTAAAGTTCCTCGAAGTCTCTTAGATTTCTAACATATTGTCTAACATCTATTAGTTCCCTATCTAGGAGCTCTGCTAGTCTTATCGGTATCCTAACGAGGCTGCTTGTCTTTCCTCCTCCAGGGGGGCCGACAATGTATGTTGGTACTAGTGGTGGTACTGCTGCTAGTACTATCGCTAGCTCGTCAGGTGTTACTGTTAGTCTGTTCTGCTCGCTTGCTCTCCATAATAGGTCTGCTAGTAGCTTAGCTGTTCTTGGTGTTAAGTTCTTGTTCATGTACCAGAAGCTTAATAATTCGTCAAGAATGTCGCTCAGCTGTTCTTCTCTTGTTGTTATGTATTGAGCTATCTGTTCACTCTTAGTTAGTGGCTGCACTTGTTCCTCAACCTCGCTCCTTCTTCTATATTGTAGAGGCACATGTATTAGATCCTCAATCTATTTTAAAAGGTGTTACCGCTATAATAAATATGTCATTGATAGGTAAAGAAGCAGGAGAAGTACAGGAGGAGATTAATGAGAACAATATCATGCTAGAGGTATTGAAGGACGAGATAGAGAGAACGATCAGGAAGCTCTCAGCACTATGGAGCGGGGTGCTAGATGTCTTCGGTAATATACCTGTGCGATTCAGTGAGGAGGAGCAGGCTCCTGGATGGACGGAGGGCGAGGCAATATATATTAATCCTAGCATGATCACTGCCATAACTTACCCATTTACTGGAAAATACAATTATAATCCTATTATTGAAGCGTTGAGACATGCCGAGCTTGTTAAGGCTCTGGAGGAGGGGGCACAGCCTACTGTGGTGCCTAGGGAGGAGTTTTATAGAGATATTATTGAAGTTGTAGGTCGTCTAAAGATTGATAATAGGAATGCTGTACCTCTTGCGGTAGGTAATAGTCTCCATGCTTTTTCTTCACTGTTATGTACATATTACCCATCTATATGTGAGGAGCTGAGTAAGATTGCTTCTTCAGGTAACGTCGAGTCGTGGTTTAGGACTCTCGTGTTAGGTTCGGTTCCTACTGTGCTGCTTCACGAGCTGTTTCATATATTATATGCTCATCCTGAGAGACTTAGGAGTCTTCTAGAGCTGTTAGAGAACAGGTATGGGAAGCTTGCTGCCGCTGTTGGTAAGGCTGTTGCTAATCGTGCAGCAGATGTCGTGGTTAATGCTGATGCTCTCCTATCTCTGCTGAGTCTAGCAGAGCTTGGGGGTATAATATCTCCTTACCGTTACCTCAGTGTTCTACTTGCATATCTTCCTAATCTGATAGTTGCGTTTCCTTTTGATATAAATGCAGCATTTAATCTAGCTAGTAGGATATTAATGGAGAAGGATCTATCTAAGCTGCTTCCTCTAGCTGAGAACATTGTTGCTAAGAGTGGTGAGGAGGCGGTGAGAGCGTTTAATGAGGAGCCGACAGTTGAGGGAAAGCTTCTAATTGCGTTAGTATGTCTAGTTCTTGGCTTACCGTTTAGGGAGGTCAAGCGGGAGGTGTCTAGACGGTTGAGTCTTATTGTAGGTGATAGAGAGTCTCTAATAAAGGCAGTGAGGAGACTAGTATCTTCTAGCTCAGTTGCTAAGCTAGGTGTTGAACCTGTGGCTAAGAGGATAGTTGCTGCAATAATGTATCTCTTACCTCGAGCTGAAGAGCCTGCTAGAGGGTTCCTGAAGAAGCTTCTCAGTTGTGAGCACATTCATGTTAAGCCTGGCAGGAAAGGTGGAAGAGCGAGACCTGGGTCGAGGCAGCTGCCTGGTCTTAGAGGTGCTGCTAGTATTGGTACTGGACTGATGACGAGAGAGGCGGAGAGGGCTGAGAAGGCGGTGCTTGACTGGCGTAGGCTTCTAGCTGCAATATTATCAACATATATGGGTCATGGATATAGGAGGAGCACGTACGCTAAGCCAAGCATCGTGCCAGGTCTACCAGGCACATATAGCTTACGGGGCTGTCTATGGACGCTGTTTGACGTGTCTGGCTCAATAAGTGAGAAGGAGCTTGGAAGGTTCCTAGCTGAGCTAGAGAGGATCCTCCGCACGATACCTGAAATAGAGAAGTTGAAGGTGGTCGAGTGGAGCGCTGACGCGGTCGGGCCAATCATAGTTCGTTCCCCTAGTGAGGTCAGGAGGCTGGAGATAAAGTCGAGCTGGGCGACAGCGATAAGACCCGCACTGAGACTAGTGTTAAAGCATTGTAAGCCTAGTACTGAGGGCATAATAATATTCACCGATAGCATGATAAGTGATGTAGAAGAGAACGAGACTAGGAGGCTCATGGAGGAGATCTCTAAACGGTTGAGCCCGAAGATATGGATCACTATTGCAGAGGAGCCTCCAGAATATGTTAGGAGACTTGGATGGCAGGTGCTATATTACAAGATTGAGTGACTGTTTTATCAGCTAGACAATATTTAAGATCTACCTAGGAACCTTAACCCTATGGTAAACATAATATTTCACGCTGACCCAACGGAGCAGGTAGCGTCACTCTTCGGCAATAGTGGAACAGTATATTTCCTCACAGTAAACGTCAATGGTGTAACGCTGGGCATAGTAAGCGATCCTGCAAACGGGCTGATTGGGGTACAGATGGGTGATACTAATCCAGTCTTCCTCATGAATCCAGACCTAGCCTATGCAGTGGCAGCAATTGTCAACAGGCTTGAACAGTTGAATAAGAAGGCTGCAGATGCAGTATCAGGAATAACAGGCGAACTTGTTAGTTTACTTACATCGCTTGCAGCTCAGGTAGCTGCAAGAGAGGACAGAGTTGCAGCCCTCCTAGAGGCGGCTGCCTCTGGCAACGTGAGGCCCATAGCATGGAGCAGAGCATCAATGCAGGTCTCAATACCAGTAAACTATTCACCACCATCAATTACTCTACCACCAAGAGAACCAGTAGGCAAAAGAATAATCGTACTGGAAGAAAAGAAGAACCAGGAAAATCAAGGACAGGAACAGAGCTGAAACTTTACACATCTCTTACCAATATACACATCACCACGATCTCTCAAGAACATTTTCAGATTTAAATTACATAGCTTTCCTCGTCTAGAAATGAAGAAGAGTTCAACCTCTGCCTCTATGAGAGGTGTAAACTTCCTTCGCTCAAAGTAGGGCACATCTACTATAAAAACTATTAAACGCTTACTTACTCTAACACTTCTAGGATCCATGTAAAATGAAGTTGACGGCAACATTCCTAGACTAAGTAGGTTCAAGCTTCTAATCGACACACACTTAATGTTATCATTATGATAAACAGCAATTATTATCCTAGATATCTTTCCTTCACTATCCTTCTCACACCTCATATAGACGACGAATTGTAGAGGAGATACTAAGAGGTATAATGCTGCAGTTGGGAACAGTATTAAATTATGTTCTAGCACGGCGTCAATGGCTACGAGAAAGAAAGGTAAATCAAATATTAGCGACTCATGTAGGGATAGTGGAATCATGCTTATGAATGTTATTATGATGGGTAATAGAACATATGTAGAGATTCTGCTGCTTACAGTGTAGTAAATGCTTGCGAGCTCTATCTCAGGAGGCTGATGCAGCACGTTTAGTTTCTTGTATAGTGCTAGGTAGGTAACATCTACACATGTTATTGCTGTTATGAAAGAGAGTGATAATGCTAGACTTATCACAGCCTCATTTAAGTAGAAGAGTGGGGAAAGAATAGAAAGGGCTATAATGATAAAGTGAATTAGTTTATGTAGGTTATTTCTATTCATGACCAAGAATTTATTTTCTCTTCTTCTTTAAAAACTTTTTCTTAAAAACTTGAACAGTCTACATAGCAGACTACTGCATCTACGAGCTGTCTAATGACCTCGTCAAAGAATGTTATTCTTCTCCTAGCAGTCTCTTCTACCACTTTTATTATAGTTTCACATTTATCATCGTCTGTGGGTACGAGCAGAGTCTGCTCGTCAAGTTTATCTTTATTAATATAGATGACTCGTATAAGCTTGCTCTTGATCAGGTTCTCAATATAGTGATAGATCTCATCCTTGTTCTTAAATATCTGTACCTGCTCTAGTACGAGCTTGATGATGTCATGTATCATTGGTGTTCTATTGCTCTTGTAGAGTCTACAGATGATATAGTAGAGTACTGTCCACATGTTAGCTCACTGTTAAATTTATTCTTGCCCAGTTCCTCAGCTCTGGGTGAGGTTCTATAGTGTAGACGTAGATTAATGTGGTGAAGTAGTTTTCTACTTCTTTAAACAGGTTTGGGTCATCGTTGTTCCATATCCCATCGCTCAGTAGGATGAGCACGTTCCTTGTTTTTGGGCTTGTCCTAGCTAGCTCTATGGCTTTCCTTAGGGCATCATCTATTATTGTTCCGCCACCTACATCGCTGGCGGCTTCACGTAGCTTATCCATTACTGTGTCAGGATTATCTATGTTGATGATCTTCTTCACCTTGCTGCTCCATGTTATTAGGATTATTCTTGATTTTACTGTTCGTGCTATATTTGCTACTTCTGTAAAGAACTGTTCAAGCAGGTTAGGTTCTGACAATATGCTTCCAGAGACATCTACTAGACAGTAAATGTTGACAATTGTTGGTGCAAGATATCTCTTTCCTGGTAGGTCATCAAGCTTCTTGTTAGGACGTTTCCATGTTGATATTATCTTTCCATGTAGTGCAAGCTCTAGCTGTCTCTTGATGAGTGATCTCCAATCTATTCTAGGTTCTAGCAACCTCTCAAATGTTTTACATAGGGACTCTACTCCCCTACCAGCAGCCTTATATAGTGACAGTAGCTGCATGGTCTCTCCTAATGCTTTCACCATATCGTTAACGTTTGACTCGGTAACATTGGTATTCCCTGTTCCCCTAGCTTGTTCAGTCTGTTGAGTATTAGCTGTAACGTTCATGATAGTTGAGCCAGGTTGCTCGCTCATTGTTTTTCCTCTCGGTGCCACTTGTCTGGCTTCTCTTGGAGGTGCATCAACTACGTCACGTATGATATCTATGTTCTTCATCTTGCCGTGTCTTGCCTTTCTCAGTAGTAGGAAGTATAGTTCATCTGCGCTCATCTTTATGAATCGTTCATAGGGTATATCGATGTTGAACATGTTCTGAAGAACATAGTAGCATACTAGTGGAAATGGTGGTCTAATCTTGTCTAGCAGCTTTATTCCTCTTCCTTCTGCTTCTCTTATTGCTTGTAGGATCATCTCGTTTACTATAGCATCAGCAGCAACATTGTATAGGTATGGATTACTGTATTTTCTTCCGCGTGTACCGTGCTGCAGTGCTAGGTGAAGCGTCTCGTGTAGAAGTATGAATGCTTTCTCCCCCTTGTTGAGTCTTTTCCACCAGTTCACGTTTATGATTACCTTATCCACCTGTTCTACTACTGTAGCAGTGAAGTTCCTAGCCTTGATGAAGATTGGGTTCACCCGTCTAACGAGAGGGGATAAGTATGGGAATAATGTTATTACTAGGTCTCTAAGCTTTTCAAACTCCTCATAAGGATCGTATCGTCTAAGTAGCATGTTACTCTAGCTCGCTCATCTTCTCTTCAAGCTTATCTAACAGTCTTTTTACCTCTGGTAGAGACGTGCTTAGCTTCTTGATGAACCTAACCTTGACATCTTCAGGAACTATCTGCAGCAAGGTTAGACCTATCTCTTCACTATCATTGAACACATATTTAAGTAGTCTAGTAAGTCTCTTCCACTCATCATTCTTATTACTTCTCAACGCCTCTTCTATCCTTCTAGCAACGTCCTGTAACATGTCTAGCTTAACGTCTAGTGGAAGCTCTAGCCACTTCTCTGGGTTAGTTAATAAGTCATCTATTGTAGGTACATTATGTATTATATACTGTGCTATTATGGGGCCAAGCTTCTTGCCTATCGTTCCTATACATATTAGCTCTATCTCCTCTTTACTATATCTTGATAGTGGGTTGTTCCCAAGTAAGAGTGCAAGTTTAGTCCATGATCTAGGTGTTGGAAAGTTTTCCAGCGTCTCAACATCGTCTGGTGGAACATATAGGTGTTCTGGACGAGACTTAAGGTAGTAGTATATTGTTCTGCACCACCTATCTCCATATTTCTCCTCCATGTACTGTCTCCATTCTTCTACTGTTGGTACCTTGATGTATAGTATACATGTTCTATTTATTAATGGTGCTGGCAGTTTCCTAACTATTGAGCTGTCCTCTCTCCTATTTCCAGCAGCGATCACTAGCACGTTTCTGCTAAGTTTGACATATCCTAGATATCTGTCCCATAGTACTCTATATGCTGCTGCTAGAAGATCCTCACGCTGCACGTTCGTTAGCTCGTCTAGGAACAGGATTCCAGCTGCCTCAGACAGTACTAGTCCCCAGGTCAATGGTTTAAACATTATTGCATTACGTCCTGCCTCTCTAGGTATGCCCGTGAGCTCTCCAGGGTCGTGAAGAGATAATCTTATGTCTATATAAACGAAGTATCTATCTGGCTCGCTCATGATCTTGTCAAAGAGCTTGTCATCGTAAACGATGAACTCTTTATTAAGCTTCTCAGCAAGCTCCCTGCCAAGCTCCATGACTGACTCAGACTTACCTATCCCAGGAGGGCCAATCAGTATGAATGTTGGGGGTTCTAGTTGTCTCTCTATGAAGTGTAGGTACGTTTTCATTATTAGTTCACGTGCCTGTGAGGGAGTGCACTCCATGTCTTGATAGCTAGGTTAGGTAACTAATAAATATTTTCTAAAATGTAGCATCCCTATGAAACTGATCGTTAAGCTAGTTGGAACAGTTAGAACTCCAGTACCTAAGGGGGGCACAGAACTGCTTCTTCAAGCAATGAAGGATCTGGCAGCTCTATCCAAAATACATGAGGTAGTTAAGATAGAGAAGTTAACTATTATTGATGAGGATGGTGCTACCTGTCTAGAAGAGGATGAAGCTGTTAATCATTTATCAACCTTTTTCAAGCTTCTAAGCACGAGCGGTGAACGTTATCCTAAGGTAATAACTAGACTACTATTAGAATCAGGTAAAGATACGTTAACAATCACATATTACTCAAGGTTCGACCTATACGTTCTATCTTGTAGAAGCTTCCTAGATATGGATTCTAGGATAGAGAAGCTAGCTAGTAAAGTTAGGAAATGGTTGAAGCATCATGATCAGGTTAGGTTATTATATATTCTTAGAACAGTTGATAGAGAAGTTAAACATGGTGTACAGGTTCACGAGACAGGACTTAGATAATTTTAAACTTGCATATTACATGTATAGGTTAAGGAGGCTATCCTGCTTCTTCACAATATTGAGCAGGTACTTACAGTCAGCTGAGGACTTAGCAAGCTGCGCTAAATATGTTAGAGATGTGTTAGAACCATGCTCACTGTTGGATGCTAGATCTAGACTCTTCAACTGGTTAATAATTATCTGCTCAACAGTGATTGGGCTGTTAGAACTATCATGTATCAATATCTTAAAGAATAGTGGTTTCATGTTTGTTTTCAGCTGTTTCCTATGTTTTTTACCGTTCCTCTATGCTGTAGGCATCGTTCTATGTTCTAGACTGGAAACATCATTACGCGAGTATGTGCTCTATAGTCTAGCTCTTTCACTACTATATATGCTGGGTAGAGTAAATATCTCCACCATGTTTGTTATATTGATCAGTGGTGTCGTATATCTAATTATTTTACGTATCTATTATCTAGGTAAGAGATGGTTCATAATTGCTAGGATGATCCTAGTAGTAGGAAGAGAGTCAGGCGAAGATAAATCTATTAATGAACTTCCTAGTCTAGAAGTGTTAAATGAGTGTGAACAGGTTGAGAAAGTTGAAGAGGAGATGGAACATCTATCTTGCAGCGATAGCTGTATTGATGATGCTGGTCTTGATTAGTTCTGGAACAGTTTATACCGTTAACATTGTTGTACTGTTCGATAATTGGCTGCTTAAGCATTGCCCGTCTGTCTATGCTGGTCTGCTGCTTGCCTCATCAACAGCAGCATTATATTTTCTCTATAATCTTCTTGGGAGAAACCTGTTCAATCTAGATCTAAGGTGGGTACCATACTTGTCTATTAGCTTAACTGTGCAGTCTCTCTTAGAACTCTACCCGTTGAACTATCTATTTGCATCTAGCATATATGGTACAGTGATTGGTGTATTAGTGTTGCCTGTTGTAGATGTTCTAAATCTGCTGCTCATGTTTATATTGTGTCTAGTACTTCAAGCAGTATGAGCAGGATTGATATAGTAAAACTCACCATTATTAGCATGATCTTATCTTCAATAGCTGGGCTAGCTAGTATCGTATTCCATATTTATCCTCTAGCTGTGGCGTTTAATGTTACGACTTTTGCCTTATTAACAGTTAACTTCTTCATACTTCTAAAACTATTAGTAATATATGCATATAAACGCGATCTAGGCGAGGAGGAGAAGAGAAGGATAGAGCAGTTAATAGAGAAGCTGTTCATAAGCATGTTAATAGTATTAATATTAACTCTAGTAGAAGTGAACATTAATGTTAGCGGATTGAGACATTATCTAGATGTGGTTAATCACACGTTGTTTCCTAGTATTCGATCACTGTGAATACTCCTAGCTCTCTGATCCATGCATCTAGAAACATTTTCTCTAGCGTTGATCCGCGTTTAAATATCATTCTTTTACCGTCTATTGGATTCTTCAGGAAATGGTAACTATATGTGTCTAAGCTCGTTATTCTGCTAGCTTCTTCACATTTATTAAATATTAGTCTAATAGTGTAGCTTGTTGCTCCTAGGAGATGTATCTTAGTGAACCCATGTTCTCTAATCCGTCTAATGGTACTATCTATCAACTCTCTACAGAGGTCACGATCTACTTTGAACATCTTTTTGAAACTTATTTCTGGTCTTGTTGGTACTATACTAATCTTGTTTACGGGTACTCCAATAATGTCAGCATCTACTCCATCTAGGATTGCACTATCATATCCATGTGCTACGTATATCTTCTCGTAGTTATGTAATCCATATTTATATAATAGTGATCTAGCTGCATGATAGATCATGTTATTAACCTCATGATTAAATGGGTAGTCTGGAACAACAATAATTAACTTAGCATCCTTATTCAACCTCTCTACCTCACGCACCCTCTTATAGAGCATCTTGACAGAATGCTCAACAAGCTGTATAGGGTGCATATTAACGTTATCTCTCAATAGTGTGAATACTCCATTATCAATCATGACCTCTCTACAGTGCTTAACTTCGCTTCTAAACGTTCCAGAACAATCATATAATAGATGACTACCATAACCAACATAGAGCTTAACGATCGAGCCAACATTTGTCTTAACAAGAACCATCTACCATATCTCAATGCAATATTCGTTTAAGAGTACTATCTCACTATCAAGTATATTCTCATATTAATAGTTTAATATCCAGACCCCGAACATAGAACCAGCATGCCCACACTAGCGTATAGACCCCCAATACCCGCAGAACAGTTGCAAGCTGCTCTAGATGAGATATTGGGCTTATTAGCTAGTCAGGGTGTTCCTGTGAGAGTGCTTGGAAATGGTATAAGTGAAGCTATTGTCGAGACTGGTAACACTCTGCAGAATATTCTGGGTAATCTACCTGTAAGCGAGGTAATACTTGTACCTGGATATGGAATCGCAATGCTCGTCCTACCAGATCAGACATGTCTTCTTGTTAGAGGTAGAAACATTGTTAGAACAACGGTGAACACAGCGATGAACTATCTGCTTAATAAGCTGATAGAAGACGCATTATACTACTCACCTGAACAAGTATCAACAAAACTATAGAACTAGATTAAAATAGAATATCTGAATAATAAGCCAGATAATTTATCGAACATATCTGCACTCTCCAGTATTTGTGGAAGAAGTTATTAATAGACTCAATATTATATGTTAGAGTTTGTTGTTAATAGAGTAGGATATATGTTTTTTCTCTAGGAACCTTATATAGGTATAGTAACAGTTCTTCTCCCGTAAAGGGATGTGGAACTGTGTACTTAGCATAGAGACGTAGTGGATATTTTTCTCCTACTGACTTCTCTACTAGGAATCTAGTAGCTTCCTCTGAGGGTAATAGATCTATAATGTATCCCTGCTTTCTGGTTCTTGTAGGTCTGTATACTATGTAGTTACCTACTCCTAATATGCTTATTGTCTCTAGGATTGGATTGAATCCTAGTGCTAGTTCTCGTAACATGTTGCTCATTATACGTACATCTCTGCTATATGGTATGTTAAACTGTAAGTACTCTGGAACAGGTAGTGATCCTCCACCAACAGTAACACGTTCATATCCTATGCTTGGAAAAGATTTGAGAAAGCTCATTAATTTCTCCTTATCTTTCCTAGATAGTCTACTCGTTTCTAGATACTGCTTAAGTAAACCTAGAAACATTGGATATTCGCTGTAGGTTACTACTGGATTCAACATGACATACTCAGAAACCTCTGGAGACAGTATATGACTAATCTCCTCAATCATGTAGACTACTGGGCTCAGAAGACCAAGCTCATTCGCTAGCTCTCTAATACGTGTAAAATACTCACTACGCTTCTTTAATAAGTCCTCTGAAGGAGATGGAAGGTCAGTCACTACATCTGATGAAGATTGAAGAGGTGTGTTGACTATACCCTCGCTGGTAGCTAAGATAGTATTATTTGAGGGGGAGTAAAATAGTAATGCTCTATGTTCAGGTAGAGGTACTTGTGCTATCGCTATGGGAACTGCTATACCATACATATTATGTAACAGTATGGGTACTCGTGTTCCGCTTCTATAATGTAGCTCTAATAGAGGTTCAAGGAGATCATACCTCTCTAAGAACCGTACAATATCGCTAGGATTAATGATCATATCTGTAAAATTAATTATTTTAAAGACCTCATCTACTAGTCTCCTAGATAGGGAGCTCATTATACTAAACTGATGGATCTCTGTTTTTAACTGTTGATTAACGGGAATATAAATATGGATAATCTATTAAATTTCAATTCCAAGATAAATACAAGAATGTGTATGGAAACCTCATTGGGTCAACCCTCAGTCTCATCTATCTACGAGATAAATATGAATCCGCAGAGAATTTAGTAAACGAGACTGTACTTGTCATCGGATTTTTCCTCCATGAGTTATTTATCTAGTTGCAGCATTTAAGTTTTAAATGTATACAGAACAGCGTAGTTATATATAGATATAGTGCAGAGATTCAGACTAAGTGCGAGACCTCATCGGGAACCCTCAGTCTATTGTTAAATTGGTTAACTATATATGTAGTTGTGGAAACAGTTGGATAGTCTCTATTATCTATAAGAGTAGTTAAACATGTCATCGGTACCCCTCTACCGTTTAGCTTTGTAGAGTATTTTTAACTGTTTTCGCTAGAGGGATCACTAATATAAAATCTGCTTAATCTAGTCATCACATGTATCCTATAGATAGTAATGATGTAAGAAAGCTTACTGCTCTAGGAGTACTGGTCAGTAATGTTCTCTTTCTAATCATCGTTATGAGTCTAGTCATAATTTTTCTTCTATATGCGCTTCCCATGGTCATAGCTTCTGAGGTCAAGGTTAGCTATGTTACTAGTCTATTACCATTATATGATGGTCTTAGTAGTAAGCTATGGAGTGGATTCGCACTTGAGCTCGTGATGGGGCTGATAGTGGTGTTCTCTGAGAAGAAGCTGTTTGAGGGAGCGAGAACAGTAATGATGATTAATATGATTATTACTATCATAATTATTACTCTATGTTTAGTCAATAGCTATATCCTGATCAAGTTGACGTTGACATTACACGATCTCGCTTCTCAGTGTGCTAGAGAAATAATACATAAGCAGTATTATGCTATTGCTATCATAGATAGGAGATGTCTATTAGAGAAAGGTAAGACGGTGCATCTAAACTTGTTTCCTTAGCATAAACTTAAATTATTATCATAAGCTAGATCTTTAATGTCTAGCTCCTTCTATAGGAGCATTCTGAGTACGGTTCTCCGTGATAAGGTTCTTCTATCTAGTGTTGATTCTCTTGAGCATGATCTAGATGAGCTTGCTCGTAAGATTACTCATCTGTTAAATGTTGCTAATCTAGGTCACATATTTATTGATCTTACAGCTCAGTTTGGTGAGGCTCCACCTGTCCTATATGATGAGAGTTCCGTGGTTAATATTATTGCGCTGCCTATAGGTGAGTTTGAGACCGTGATACCTAGGTGCAGGTGGGTTCTCTGGTACGGTAGAGAGATCTATCACGGTCATCGTACAGGTAAAGATATGCTCCTAGCTACACCATATTACTGGACTCCTCTATATGGTAGGTTCACACCGAAATTATCTAGTTTAATTGTTGAGAAGTATTTTGAAAATATTATACCTAGAGCAGTAGGGGTGATACGGGGTTTAGAACTGTACTGCCCCTTAGAGTATCCTAGAGATATTATACTTGCAACAATCTTCTCAATGTTTTATAATAGCCTTTACATTCCATATGAGAGGAACAGCCCAGAAAAGACTTGGGAATCATTGAGAGAACATTTAAAGATGTATGAGAAGGTGAGTAATATTCCAATAATGTTTTACTACCTAAGCTTCAACTCTAGAGCACCAGAGTTCACGCTGACACGTACAATGGGCTGGGACGAACTCATCTATGAGCTGAGAAAGTTCCTAGGTAGATACGTCTTAGAAGGACACTACCCACCACCCTACATTGTCCTACCAGAGGGGTGCCTCGTTCTGTCACCTCTCGGTGGCATCTATAGGATTTATCCGTCTAGAGACTACATGTTGTCGAGAGTCTGTACGTCTCCTCCAGATGAGACCATTCTCTTAACTCCTAGTGGTGATAAAATAATTCTGAAAGAGCCTGCTACAAGCATAACGGTGCCAAGTATCTTGACTGGTGAGCCTGTTAGAGTAGACCTCTATAAGTATAGGAACATTGTTTTCCCTCTCTATTGAAAAGTTAAATCTAGCTTCACTATTCTACTAGATATGTCATCTCTAGGTAGATCATTCTTGAAAGAGATCATTAAGGAGGGAATCATCGAGCTTCTTAACTTAGAAGGAAAGCGATATTCGTATCCTATTGAGAATGTTATGAGAAAGCTTGCTGAGAAAAATCTCATTGAGCCACTATTCAATATCTATCTTAGTTATGGTAGTAGGGTTCCAGTTGCTGTTCGTGATGGTTTCATATATATCCCTATAGGTGTGATGTCTCTACCGTTTCCAGAACATGAGGTAACTATATTTCTAGATGTGGAAAATCCATATCATTTCCTCATTGTTCCCCTGCTCAGGTTAGAGAGACCTGTACTATATGTAGACATTGAATCTCTTCTTTACCCATATATACGTGGATTAATACCGTTGAGAGAATCTGAAGATTATGATTATTATATGTCGATAGGAGGGTCATATAATAAAATATTTAGAAAGTTATTTGGAAAAGGAGTCACGAGCACGCTTATTGATGAGCTGCTTCCCTACCTCCCAGATCAGGTTACAATGTTTGTGAGAAAGGGGTTACCTGCATACTTCTATAATAGGAATTTTATTACTAGGGGGCTTCTAGAGCTTCTAGATAAAGTTAGTAGAGGTGATAGAGAGAGGATTATAAGGTTCTTACAGTCTTTCCCAGGTGTTGGATATAGAACGTTGAAAGTTAATGATTATTTTCAGGATATTCCACCATATTTTCACTATCTTTTACCTGGTCATGAACATGAGATACATATTAAGGAGGATAATGGTCAACTGATTATACTATTAGATGATTACTATGTTACTAGACCCCTGACTGAGAAAGGAATCATTACCAGCTTATTACCTGTTAACGAGGAGGAGGATTATTTTGCTTTACTTGGAAAAGGAAGAAAGGTGCCTCTAGCTGTTTTGAAGAGCTTAACGGTGTATAATCCTGTTAGCGAAGGCTTTATTCCTGCTAAGCTGCTAGATGGTTCTAATCTACGTATCAAGGTGACTGGTGGTAGAGAGTTCCTAGTTTACTGACCTAATATTTTAAGACTTGTTTATGCTTCACGTTATGTGGGTTCTGTAGGTCGTAGGGTTCTAGAGGAGTCTATTCTTCCTATAGTTCTTGGAGCTAAGTATCATGTTGATCTTGCTAGTATTGGGAGAAGCCTGATGGAGAATGGACTGCTGGAGCCAGTACTAGACCTATACTATAAGTATGGCAGTCCTGTTCCTATTGCTATAATAGATGAACGGGTCTATGTTCCTATAGGTATAGCATATGTTCCCTTTCCAGAGCATGAGGCAGTCATCTTTATCGAGAGTGAGGAAGGTGATCACTGTCTCATGGTTCCGCTAGTACGTGTTCTAAGTCCTGGGTTGTATAGTAATGAGGAAATGATGTTTCAAGGGTTCAATATACCGTTACGGTTGCCTGAACATTATGATGAGGATACTCTGCATATGGAGGTGGTGAACTGTCTTCTAAAGAAGGTTTTTAATAAGACTGTAAAAGTTAACCTATTAGAGGAGTTTCTACCATATTTCTCATCTGCGGCAGTAGAATATGTTAGAAAGGGATTGCCTGCTCTTCTTTACGATATTGATTTCCTTACAGAACTTGTAAAACTATTAGAAACGTTAGATAAAGAAGAAAGGAGGAGGATTAGAAAGTTTTTGAGATCTTTTCCAGGTATTGGATATTATAAGATTAAGCTTGGGAACACGAGTCAGCAAGTGTTTCCATATTTTGAAATTATTTGTCCCACCTATTTTAATGAGATTGTGCTTCTTAAAGAGGATAATAATGTGAAAGCACTGATCAATGGATATAGGATTACTAGACCAGTAACTGAGCATGGGATCATTATAGACTTATTACCAGCTAGTGAGAATAGTAATTATTACCTAGTTTATAAAGGCTCGTCTTATCCTTTAAACATAGTAGAGAGGTTCAACATTACTAATCCTCTTACAGGTAAGAGCATGATTGTTAGAGTGTTAAGAAATGTGAGAGGAAACCTAAACTTTCTACTATATTAAGAATAGATATGATAAACTTGATATGTGGAACCGCTAGTAGTGATATATGTCACAGAAAATCAGGGTTGATCTCCTTCTCAACAATTTGTCGGATCTATTAAAAGATCTTTCACTGCTTGTTATAGGTTCGTTAGGTGGCGAGGTTAGGGGGATCTATCTTGGCTTGTCTAAGCCTGAGGTTATTGCTATGATTCGTGAGCATGTTAGGAAGCTTCTATCTGATGAGAATAGTTTTTCGATAGGTGAGAGAGCTCTACTATCACTGGCCACCTACTCAAATAGTGAGCTGCCTATTACCTATTCTAGGATTAATAATGGAGACATATATTTCCCTACTGGTAGAGAAGCTGAGATAGGCGGTTTAAACTATGTTGAATATCTGTCGCCTGAGACGGAGGAACATGTCTATATTTATCGTCCAGTTATAGACGCTGCAAGATTGTTCGGTACGGCAGCTATTGACTACCGTAACTGTCTTTTTACTAATAATTTATTGTCTAAGAATGATCTAGATTATCTTAATCATCTTCTCAACAATGTTGCTAAGAGGGTAGGTCTGTTTCCTAGCAATGTTAAAGATGTTGAAGATATTGTAAAGATGTTGAATATTTTAGAGCTACCATTCAGCCGTGATTTGCTGCCTACTGTTCTCTCCATATTAGCTAGAGCAGGCGACCTAGATAGGGAGCATGTATTGAGGTTGCTAGATCTTGTTAGGCGATGTATTGCGGTGCCAGTCTACGGCTATGTTCATTATAATGTTAAGAATAGGTTAGAGTCTCATAATCTAGGTCTGATCCTGCCCAAGATCATTCCACTGGGAGCTGTTCCACATGGCGAGGTAATGATTCTCGATCTAGGTAGTGATCTTGTATTGGTGCCCTGTAGGATAGGTCTTGCAGAGGCAGATTACTATCTTATTGTTCCAAGCAGCCTAGCTAGGGAGAGCATGCTCTATCCCTACCTAGCTAGTGAGAACGTGCTAGAACAGTTAGTGAAAGCTGTTAACCATGTTAGAGAGGGGGATCGCATATTTATGGCTGTCTCTGCTAGACGTTATAAGAAGTATCTTGAAGATCTCATTAATAGGGGATTAAAATATCTTGAGGAGAATATACCCATAGTAATTATATATCCCAAGTTTAGTGGTTCATTAATTAGGATTGTTCCAGCAGGAGAAATAATATGTCAAGAACAGCTGTTTGCGACTCCATATGGTATAGAAAAGTTAAATGTTAGAACATTAGCACCATCTAGGAGAGAGGTATGGTGGGGAAGAGCTCCTTGCTTGGTCTTGATCTAGATTTTCCAAATATTAGGCTCATTGTTAAGAACGTGGAAAACAATATCGAGCTTCCAAGATCGGTCTATCGTAACTTAATTAACCTATTATCCATGATTAATGACCTTGCTGGAACATTAAATGTTGAGCCTACCCTGATAATTGTACCTGGGGATGAGTCGGTTTCTAGGTTTCTTGTTATGATGCCTGTGATATATGCTAGATCTCTCTTACCTGTTACGACTCGTAAGCTAAGTCCTGAGAGGTTTCTGCTGGTGTTTCCATTTACGTTTAGTGTTGATTCATTTGATATTTATCCTCTTCCCGAGTTTGTTAATCATCCTTACCTGCTTTATGATGTTGATAGAGGTATGTATTTTCCTATTGGTGAGACAACAATGGTTACAGCTATGGATGTTAAGAGAGTCTCAACACTTAGAAGATTATTATCATATCTATCTAGGGTATCTCCTTTCAGGGAGATTACTGCTGATAGGGGTAGTCTTCTTCTACTAGAAGAGATGGGTTTATCTCCATACTATCCTCTCTATCTTGTTCTGGAACCAATTATACGACTAGTAAAGATGTTCAGAGTCTTGACTCCTGAACTGCTGGTGGTGGCTTTCTATTCACCGTTTAATCTTTCTGCTGAGAACATTAGTGTAAGTGATGAAACTTATTTAAAGAGGTGGAAACCTTGGGAGCTAGATGTTAATGCTGAGGTTAGAGGTGGGAGAGTTAAGATTCTGGATGATTATGTGATGCTTGCTCTAGCTAAATTATCTAGTAAATATCCCGAGATAGGGGACATGTTCATCATAGAGGGGAGTAGGAATGTAGAAGGGGGCTCTAGCTTGGGGAGGCTGGTCGATAGTTTGGCTGGGGATCTTGAGGAGGCTGTTCAGACCCTCTTAGAAGCTTATAGAATGATTAGAAGTGTGAGACCCAGCGTTAAGCTGGTAATTGAGTAGTGATGGGTTGAGATAGATCTTATAAACATAGTAGTATGATACTACATGTGTCTAGTCTAGGTAGGAGATTGCTAAAAGAGATGTTCAATATTATTAATATTTTCGGTGAGCCTGTTCGTCTTGACCTGATTCTACGGTTGTTGGAGGAGGGTAATCTTCTGCAGCCGCTCTATCAGTTGTATTTAGATAAGGGGGAGAGTATACCTATAGTATACTATGTTAGCCCGTTCTCACCTATGTATGGTGTTGGTGTTCCTCTTGCAACCATGTACCTACCTTTTCCAGTTCATGAGGTAGTGATATTCTACTTGTTAGGTAGGAACAACATGTTTGAGGGAAAACCAGAGCGTTCGCTTCTTATTTTACCTACTAGCTTTCTTCTTCATGATGTTTCTAGGTATGTTAGAGTTCTTCCTTGCGAGATTATTCCTGAAGTGAGCACGAGAGAAGTAAATTATGATGAACTGTTAAGTAAGCTTAGAAGTGTTAACTATGAGCCCTCTCTTAAGGTTCTTGAGGAGATTGTTCCGCATGTTTCAGCCACTATCATAGATGAGCTTCCACGTACAGTCATAACAGAGCTTTACCCGTTTCTGTTAGAGTTCCTGCAGGTACTGGAGCTAGTAGATGAGGAATGTAGGAGAAAGGTGCTACAGTTCTTACGTAGCTTCCCAGGTTGCGGTTACAAGACCATAAGCGTCAGGTATAGAGGAATGGAGGCAGGATTCAAAGTACCCAGCTACCTTAGTGAATTGAACCCATTTACCTATCCTCTGCTGAACCTATTATTGCTGGATCTGAATAATGATATTTTACCGATATTGAACAGCTGTATCATCCAGCGTCCCCTAGGAAGGAGAGGATTATTACTAGATCTGTTACCAGTGACTAATGAGAACACGTTCAAGATGGTTTACCCATATGAGGTTCAGCTCCGCATCTTACGACAAGGTAGAATGTTCAATCCGTTGACAGGTGAGGAGATCAAGATGCTTCAGCTTAAGGTTCCTTATCGAAAAGAATATTTCATAGTATACTGACACATGTTAACAATCTTGATAAGATGAGACTCATAGTTTGATTCTGTGAGTAGCAGTGTTAGGACTTCCCTAGGCAGTTATCTAGGTAGGATGCTTAATTTAAACTATGTTAAACGTCTATTAGAGGAGTATGAGCTGGATGAGAGCGTTCTTGATCGGGTGCTGCTGGATGTTGTAGGGAATAATCTGCCTCTTCTATTAGACCTATACGAGTATTATCAACCTAGGGAGTTACTGTTCTTACCTGTGTTCCCAAATTATGGGGGCAGCGATATATTGATTGTATCCCCCTTCCAGGAGCTTAATAATTATGTTAAACAGTTCCTAGGAGATGAAGGGTTCAGGGTAAGCTGGGACTGGCTTGCTAAGACCTATTCTAGACTGGTTAGAAAGTACGGAAGAGCTATCCCTCTGGTAGAGCTCTTCTCTCTGACTCCTATCGTTCCATTAATACCTGAGAATAGGAGTATTTTTCTGAGAGAGTTCAGGAGAATGATACCAAGCAAAGTATCTCAATACCTTGATAATTTAGGTCATGTTAGTTTTTCTCTAGAAGATGAGTTCGCTAATCTGAAACGAGGTGTGAATGCTCTTCCCGTGATATATGTTAGAGATCTTGGATATGTCCCCCTTCTCTTTAATACTGTTCCTATAGGGAGTGAACTTCCCTTTCATAGGTTTCTTATGAGGGTGAAGGTTCTACGGGAGATGTCTCTTGATGAAGCATTAACATTGTCTGGTAAGGATGATGAGCGAGTGCTGGCTCTTCTTCAGGAACTTGTTAAGGATGTTGAATCATGTATAGATCAGGCACTGACCCTCTTAGCCAGGTATGTTAAAGTATTGCGTCAATATATAGATCTTAAGGGTACTGTTCTCACCACTTCATATGATGAGGATAGGGGTCTAAAATTCGTGTTAGACTTTATCACTAATGGAGAGGACAGTGCTAAATTATCTGCATGGACTGGTGGGGGAGAATTACAGTATAATGTTAAGTCTTACTATGTTTATCCAACATTGATTTATTACCCCAGGAACCTAGGTGAGAAGGAGAGAAATGTTCTCCGTCTCATAGCTCTACTATATATGCTAGGGTTGGAGAATATAGATCTTACTACAATATTAAGAGAAGTATCAATTCTACCATCACTGCATGTCAATGTTATGATTAGTGACAGGCTGATTGAGCCTCTTGTACCAAGTGAAAGAGAGGGAATAGTTATCGTGCAGGGCGAGAAGGCAACAGCGGGGTACTATCCTTCTTATTATGGTAGGAATGAGGAGCTTGTCTTTGATTCTATTTTAGACGTGTTTAACTATCTTAAACATCAGAGTGATAAGCTGTTGAAGTTGTTGGATAAGTATGGTAGTTATCTTGTTCAGGTAGATGTGCATGGTAATGTTAAGCAGGTGAGAAAGCTGTCGTGAATATCTATCCGTTAGGTATTTCTTCTTCTTTTCTATTCCTCTACTATGAGTCTGGAGCGTGAGGTGTTTATTCGTGGTAGAACGCATGTTGAGACTGTGTATCTTACCTTGCTTCACCATGTGTTGAATAGTCCTAATGCTGATCAGGCTTGGAATCTATTTGTTAAGTATTTTATAGATTATGTCTATAAGAGCGTGATTGTTCCTAAAATAATTTCTGATAAGACTGGTGACATGAATAGACACTTTAGGATGCTTGTTGAGAGGAGTTTCAAGTATAAGTTTGGTAATAGATTTGAGCTTCTGCCTGACTTTGTTAACAGTGAGAGGGATCCATATGATATATGTGTAGATTTCTTATCATCTAAGGTTAATGAGCTGTTTCCGCAGGATGTTATCATGGCTGGAGATGCTGATAGATTAATACATTTATGGTGCAGTGAGGTCATCTATACTGCCAGCATGAGCTTTCTACAAGAGCTTAAGCTTATCAGATAAATTTATTAGGTAAGTCTAAGAGTAGAATAACATGTTAACGGCAAGTGAGCTTCTGAACCTAGTTAAGGATAGTGAAGATATTGTTAAGAGGGTAAAGAAGTGTGGTTCAAGTATAGAGCTACCGTTTAAAGCTGTCTATCGTGCTGAGCCTAGGGAGCTGATTATTGATGTTGATGAGACTAGGAGAGACATAACTTATGAGCCCGTGCAGGAGAGAGCTGGCTGGTACGTCCTCTATCCTGGGATATATATTATAGTTCTGCCGCGTGTTGAGTTTCCTGAAGACGTTGAGGGCATGCTTCTACCACGTTCAAGTTTCTTACGTGGTAGTGGATGGATGCTGCAGGGCACTAAGATAGATGCTGGTTTTAGAGGGGAGCTAGTAATGCAGCTCATAGGTTTTAGGGGAGTTCTTCACCTGCGTTCGGGTGCTAGGGTCGCTCACATGCTGGCTTGGAGGATAGGTGAGAGGTTTAACTATGCTTTAACTGGGCAGTATGTTGACAGGATCTGATACTGTTATAAACCTACTAGTAGTCTCTATCATATGCGTAAGATATCTCCTATACAGCTAGCGAGAGAGCTATCCTCTCTAGTGAAGACGCTGATCAGTAGAAAGGTATGTATTGTACCTGCAAGCTGCTTCATGTCGGAGGACGCTGTTCAACATAATGTTCGCATATGTAGGAGAGCTCTAGCTAGTAGTATAGTAGATCTCTTCTGTATAGTATTCTATGAGCCTGTCATAGATTCTGTTAATGACGCCCTAAGAAGTCTCAACTTCATTTTAACATCCTACTTCAGGGATGACGTAGTTACTAGTGACGGTGTTCTCACTAATTTTAGAGTCAGTAGGAAACCTATGTTGCAAGTTAAGACTAGCAGTGAGAGACTGTCTATTACTTTACCAGTCAGAGCATATATTGACAGAGTGATCTATGTTGCCAAGTGTGGATCAATGTTTCATGGTTCTAATAATCCTCATCTTGTTCCAATAGCTAGACATAGTATTAGAGATGGTCTTTATCTTCTTCTTACGTTAACATTGACCTTTTATGGTACGGTAATGAGAAGAGATAGTAAGAACAACATTATAAATAGGTTAGAGTTGACTGATGAAGAGATTGGTGAACTTATACGTCAAATATATCTGATTGGTAAGGCTAAGCTACATGTTAATGGCAGCGTCATTATTCTTGAACGAGTAGAACCATGCAAATACTGTAGTCAGGATGGGTCTATCTGTCTTGAGCTTATAGAGCTTGCAGGAGATAAGGGCGATATCATAATAATGCCTAGATTAATCATTGATAATGGAAATAGGAGAACTGTAAGAAGATTAAAATATGTTATAGTGAAAGGTATGGAAAGAATCGAGGTTCATGATAGGTACATATTTTTAAAGTAGGGAAGAAGTGTGCCCCTCGATGGATAGGAAAGTCATATTGTTCATTGTTTTATTAATCTATGCTCTATCATGTATCGGTATTTGGAGTCTACTACTTAGTAATGGTAAAAGTGTTCCCGTCTACCTGCGGTTGGAGACCTATGCCGCTGCTGGAATTGAGGTTGCTCTCATGGTGGGGCTAGGTTTCTCTATTTATAAACTGTTAGAGTTTGAAAGAAAAATAAGGCACAGAAGAAAGCTATCGGAAGTGGACAAATTGACCTATATGCTTCATGTTGGTGCAGTCATCAGTCTACTAGTGCTTTCAGCATTGTGCTATTACTGTCTGGCAGGGCTTACAGGAATGTTAGGATGATTATTGTTTATTTCTTACTAGTTTCTGCATATGTTTTACTGTTTCTAGCTTTATTAAATCAGAAGAATTTTGATGCCTCTATTAGTCTATTCCTTCTGTCTGTTATATTATTCTTCATTGTTATGGTATGTTTTCTACTTAATGCTTTGTTCTCTGGGTGATATTTTAATGAACTGTCACTATTTCATTTATATGTCATTTAATTACCTTAGGAGGATCCTCAGCGTGGTTCCGTATAGTTATGAGGGAGGTAGTCCTCTTCTCACGGGTATTAACCTTATGACTCTACCATTTATATATGAGCTAGCTAGTGCTGGCAAGATAGGGAGGGCTGTACTATATGGTAAGAAAGTTGTATTTCTACATGTGCCGACGGGTTATGAGATCGTTCTTGTTGGTGATAAGATATATCTCGAGCCTGGCTGTGAGGAGGCTTTTCCACGTTTTAGGGAGCTTGTTATTCGTCTCATAGATAGGATACGTGGGCTTAGGATCAGTCCACTAGTTAGAGAGGTGATTTTAGGAGCTATTAAGCCAGCTAATGTTACTGTCTACGAGAATCATAGGGCTACAACGAAGAACAGCTATATTATTGATCTAGTAGAGCTTGCTAGGACTAGAGACGTAAATATTCTTAGAACGATCTACGATACATTGAGAGAAGAGTCTGAGGATCTTGCAAGGCTCTTTGCTCTTCTTGTCAGGTTTTTAAGTGGAATAGTTTTAACGGACTAATCTGATATTGTTCTAGCTCCAATATCTTTTAAACTGTTCCTCTACTGTTATACTCGATGAGTCTAGTGCAGGTACGACCTCTAAGTCTTGATTGGAATGCTAATAATCAGTTTGATATAGGGGATATAGTTCTTCAGTTAAAACAATTAAAGATGCTGAACCTGCCACAGCCTGTTGAGGAAGCTATCGGGCAGAGCGTAATCCAATCTGAGATGGGTATGCTTACTGACACAGTAAGCCGTAACTATGTTGCTGATCTCGCCTACTGGGAGAACTGGGCTCTTCAAGCATTCAAGCAGGCTCTAGGTGATGGTGATCTGAATCATAATGGTAAGGTAGATATTGGTGATCTTGTGCTGGCTCTACAGCTTGCTAATAGGATAGCTCAACAGGTGCCTCGACAGTATCGTTCAGCTGTTGCTAACCTATTAAGATCAGTTGCACAGACAGTGATGCAGGAGCTACTGACAAAGGAGAACCTCACACCAGAAGAAGTTGCGAACCTAGTTGACACTATTGCACAGAAGGCGGGGCACTTCCTATCAGAGTACTATATGGCGGCTCAGACTACACCACCTGAAGAAGTCTGGAAGAACATTTCAGAACTATGGCGCAGGTTTAGAAAATATGTCTTATAGCTTGTCACTAGTCAAATTTAAAAGCTAACTCGTAAATCCTTCTCCCTCTGATGAATCTTAGAGCGTTTATCCTAGCCTTGCTACTTTACTCTACTAGTAAGAATGAGTTAACAGTGGAGGAACTGAGGAGAAGGTTGAGCGAGGTCTTGACTAATCTAGAACTGGCTGGTAAGGATGTAGATTCCTATCTAAGAGAGCTCTCTACACTGCGCCTATTATCTATTGTTAAACAGAGTAATGATAAGATATTGATAGATAGGGAAAAACTTGAAGAGACTATTAAGTACGCTCTCAAGACATGTAGTAAGAATGATAAAATGTTCTCAATAGTAAGGAGGATTCTTCATGTTGAGGATAAGGATGACCTATCTAGGCATAGATTAGCGTTTAAATTGGTTCCTTGCAGTCGAAGGTTTCTGTTAGCGGTTTCTTGTAGGGATGATATTACTGAGGAGAGGATTTTAGTGCTTCTCAAGAAGTTTGCAGATGGTGCTGCTAGGCTTCTAGATCTTTTTGCTAATGTTGACCTATTTGAGGTTAGGATATATCAGACAAATAATCACTTACTCATCATTATTCCAGAGCTGACTGACCTAGTTATAGAGCTTCCAGATAGGTCAGCTACGGAGGAAACATTAAAGAACATGCTGCGACATGTGGTAGAGCTCGAGTATGGTCGTCCCTGTAAGATAATTATATTATAGTAGTAATAGATAAAACTAGTTTAGGAAACATGGTAATGATGCGTAAGGTAGAGGTAACTAAGTTCCCAGTGACCGATGGAACATATGTCGTAGGTTCACGTTACAGTCCTATTGTTGTTCTAGTGATAGGTACAAGTGAGAGAATAAGTGAAAGAGAGTGGGATCTATGTAAGAAGGCTGTAGAGTATGGTGCCGCCATTGCTGGGGTCTGCAAGACAGCTAATCTTGGAATTGAGAAGGTTATCATAAACACGATATGTAACCCAAATATTCGCTATCTAATCATTGCAGGTAGAGAAAATGTTCACGGCGTAGGGATAGCTCTTCTCTCACTCTTCAAATATGGTATTGATCCTACTACCCGTAGAATAAATGTACCTGAGAAGTATAGGGAGAGGGCTAAGGAAGCATACATACCAAACCTACCTATTGAAGCTATCGAACGTTTTAGACGTCAGGTAACTCCTATACCTTCAATTGTTCTAGAAGATGAGAGACTTAATGTTGAGCCTCTACTTACTGGGATAGTACAGTTGAAAGATGTTACAGTCGGCTCAAGAAGCTTTACCCTGCCTATATTACCTATAGAATCTGATCATCTTAAGGTTCCTGTAATAGAGCGGTATTTAGAGAATATTGTCCTATTCCTAGTACATTCATGTTTACAAGAGCCAGAGAACAAGGTAAAGGTGGAACTTATCCATGAGTACTCTGATATTTTCCCCGCTAGTCTAGAACTTTATGATCCTGGAGCATACCCAGAAGAACCAATGATAATTAAGCAAGCTAGTCCACAGGTAGAGGTTAAAGCTCTGTCTCCACTACCTATAGTAACTGAAGCATCACCTTACGGTGTATTACAGATTTCTCGTACCGTATATGCATGGTTTAATCATGCAGGAGAAGCCTACGACATCATTAAACCACTAATATTGAGGTATGGAGTTAAGAGACCTACAAGGCATGGCGATACACGTGAGATCGCTCTAGTAATCACTTACAGATACATGCCCTGGTTCAAATTTGAGGAAGAGAATGGTAAGATCAGGATAGTTGACTTTGATACTCAACCACTAGAATCATGTAGTTACCCGTTGAAGAATAGGGAGTACATA
>Ga0256835_1000355_pt1 | contig 35332 bp, 34 predicted proteins | sample PIR30metaG_FD_185972 | JGI IMG/M metagenome (GOLD analysis project Ga0256835, IMG submission 185972) | Hydrothermal vent microbial communities from East Pacific Rise, Pacific Ocean - PIR-30 | ecosystem: Environmental > Aquatic > Marine > Hydrothermal vents | place: Pacific Ocean: East Pacific...
CCTGGCCGGCCTCCAGCCCCTCGCTGTCCCGGGGCACCCGTACCAGGCCGTGACCCTGGGTGAGAGTTCGTATCAGACCGGACTTGCCAAAGACCGGTTGCACTTGGGGTGCATCGCCGCCGGGAACCACCCGCACCCGGTGGTACTCCTCGCGGCCGGGGGCCGAGGGCAGGTTTTGCGCCAGGCGTCCCTTGAGCCGGCCGAAGCGGCTGAAGGGCCGGGCCGGCCGGCCCAGCAGGCGTTCGATGATCGGCTCCACCAGCAAGTAAAACGAGACCACGCAGGAGGCCACCTGGCCGGGCAGGCCCAGCAGGTGCCCCGACTCGGCGCTCACCCAGATAAACGGCTTGCCCGGGCTCACGGCCACGCCGTGCACCAGCAGCTCGGCCCCGGGCTGGGACATGAAGACCTCGGCGGTGTGGTCGCGCTGGCCCACCGAGGAGCCGCCCGAGAGCAGGGTGAGCCGGCAGTCGGCCAGGGAGCGCTCCACCGCGCGGCGCAGCTTTTGCCGGTCGTCGCCCACCAGCCCCAGGATCACCGGCTCGGCCCCGGCCTCGGCGGCCAGGGCGGCCAGGGTGTAAGTATTGACGTCGCGCACCTGGCCGGGCCCCGGCGCGGCCGAGATGGGCACCACCTCGTCGCCGGTGGAGATGATCCCCACCCGGGGCGCGGTGCGCACCTTCACCTGCTCCATGCCCAGGGCGGCCATGAGCCCCACGTCCTGGGGCCGCAGCCGGCGGCCGGCGGCGATGAGCACCTCGCCCTGGGCGGCGTCGTCGCTGGCCCCCAGCAGGTTGGTCCCCGGCGCCACCGACTTGGCCACCTCCACCGAGTCCTGGTCCACCAGCCGGGTGTGCTCCACCATCAACACCGCGTCGGCCCCGTCCGGCAGCATGCCGCCGGTATTGATGGCGGCGCATTGGCCCGGCCCCAGGCTCACCTCCGGCGCCCGGCCCATGGGTACCTCGCCCACCAACTCCAGGTAGCCGGGCGAGGTCTCCGAGGCCCCGAAGGTGTCGCGCCCCCGCACCGCGTAGCCGTCCATGGTGGCGCGCGTGAAGCCGGGCAGGTCGTGGGGAGCCCTGAGGTCCTCGGCCAGGGTGCGGTCGGCCGCCGCCAGCAGGGGGACCTCCTCCACGGCCGCGGGCGCTACTTCCCCGGCCAGGGCATGAACTTCATCCACGGTGCGTACTTGGAAAAACGGCCTCATGTTTCGCTCGCCCTCAAGTCTCAGGAGATGACAAGTATATGTCAATGTTGACAACCATACAACCGGCCGCGCCGGCGTCCGTCCTAGGGCGCCAGGGCGGCCAGCCGGTGCGAACCCACCTGGGGCAGCGGTTGGCCGTGCACCAGTATGCGCCGGGGGTGGGTGTAGACATTGGCCCGGGGGTCACGGCCAAACCCCAAGAGGGTGACGCCCAGGGCGTCGAGCATCTCCACCGCCAGGGCGGTGGGGGCCGACACCGACCCCACCAGGGGCACCCCGGCCCGCGCCACCTTGAGGGCTATCTCGTAGCTCACCCGTCCCGATAGCAACACCACGCACCCGGCCAGGTCGCTGCCGGCCAACAGGGCGCCGCCCAGGGCCTTGTCCAGGGCGTTGTGCCGCCCGATGTCCTCCACCACCGCGATGAGCTCGCCGTTGGCCCGGCCCACCGCGGCGGCGTGGGTGCCGCCGGTGGCGTTGAATACCGGCTGGCGGGCCTCCATGGCGGCAAAGAGCTGAAAGATCACCGCCAGCTCCACGGCCGGTCCCTCGCAGTCCACCGCCGGCACGATGGTCATGAGCTGGGAAAAGGATTCCAGGCCGCAGAGGCCGCAGGAGGTGGCCGCCGGGGCCACCCGGCGAGTGCGCGCCCGGCGGGCCAGCTCGGGCGGCAGGCTCACATCGGCCCACACCACCGTCCCCAGGCCATCCAGCACCGCCCGGCCCAGCGCGATCTTCTCGACCTGGCCCGGCCGGTCCACCAGCCCCTGGCTGAGGCAAAAACCCATGGCCAGCTCGCGCACCTGGGCCGGGCTGATCAGCAATACGATGTGCGACCGGCCGTTGAGGCGCAGCTCAAAGGGAACTTCGCGGGCGGCGATCTCGTCCAGGGGACTCACCCTCCCCCGGCGCACCCGCAGGGCGTCCAGGCCGGCGGTCAGCTTGTGAGGGTTCACGGGCTCCACGGACTTGGCTCCGCGCCGGACGACGCCGCCCGGCCACCGGGATAACCTATCATAGTTGACATATGTCAGAACTGGCTTATCTGCTGGCCAGACGGTATCATATGCCATGGGCCCGGTCAACGCGAGGTCCCCGGATCACCGGAGGCCCGGTGAGGGTTTGACAAAGCGTCGCCGGGGGTGTTGCAATGGTGCTTCTATTTTTCGCCGGAGGTGGCAGGTGCGGGTGCGCATGAAGCTATGGCTCGAGGAAAACGATGAGGTTTTGTACGGCCAGGGGCGTCAACTCCTGTTGGAGGCCCTGCGGGAGACCGGGTCGTTGGCCGGGGCGGCCCGCCGGTTGAAGATGAGCTACCGGGGCGCTTGGGGACGCCTCAAAGCCTCGGAGGAGCGTATCGGCTTCAAGCTGGTGGAACGCAGCAGCGAGGGCCGCCGGGCCATGCAGCTCACCCCCGAGGCCGAGGAGCTCATCAAGCGCTTTGCCCAGTTCCGCGCCCGGGCCGACAAGTTCCAGGCCAAGATTCAAAAGGAACTCTTTGCCGACATCGCCAAGATGCATAAGGCCCACAAGAAATCCAAGAAGCGGGGGAAGTGATTTGGCGGCGATACTGTGCCTGGCCGGCCCCGGCGGCCGGCCCCAGCGAGAGCTGACCAACCGCCTGGCCGGCGAACTGCAAAGCCAGGGGCTGCGAGTGGGAATTATGGTGTCCGGCCAGGACCAGCCGGAAGATTCTGTGGCTGAGTTGGCCCTTAGCGGCCGGAGCATGGTGCTCAAGCGCCGCCTGCCGCGGGCCATGGACTTGGAGGAGCTGGCCGCGCTGTACCTGGACGACCTGGACCTGGTGATCACCGAGATACACCACCAGGCCAAGCGACCCAAGATCGAATACCGGCCCGCGGGCGCCGACCCGGTGCTCGACGGCGATCCCGGCCTGCGGGCCATTGTGAGCGAGCAAGCCGGCCCGGACGACCCGCCCCGTTTTTCCCCCGACGACATCGTCGGCCTGGCCGAGTTCGTGCGCCAGGGCCTACCGGCCGGGCGCAAGCCGGCCAAGGTGCGCATGCTGGTGGGCGGGCGGCGGGTGCCGGCCAAGGGCTTCATCCAGGACCTGGTGGCCGGCACCATGCGCGCCCTGGTCGGCTCGCTCAAAGGCGGCGACCGGCCCGGGCCCATGATCATCTTTATCGAGTGAACCGGCGCCGCCGGTAGGGGACCTACGTGGACTTCCTGAGCGATGGCATAACCCGGGGGCTGGAGCTCCTGTGGCGGCTGGACCCGGAAATATACTCCATCGCCTGGCTGTCGCTGCGGGTGAGCCTCACCGCCACCCTGCTGGCCGCGGCGGTGGCGGTGCCCCTGGGGTTCGTCATCGGCCAGCGCGAGTTCCCCGGCAAGCGGCTGGTGGTGGTGTTTTTCAACACCATGCTGGCCCTGCCCACCGTGGTGGTGGGGCTCTTGGTCTACGGCCTGGTCTCGTCGCAAGGCGCCCTGGGCCAGTTGCAGATACTCTACACCCCGGCGGCCATGGTCATGGCCCAGACCTTCCTGGCCTGCCCGCTCATCACCGCCCTGGTCATCTCGGCGGTGGGCACCCTGGACCAGCGGGTGGCCCCCACCGCCCGCACCCTGGGGGCCACCGGCTGGCAGGCCGCCCTGGCCGTGTTCAGCGAGGCCCACGGAGCCATCCTGGCCGCCCTAGCCGCCGGCTTCGGCCGGGTGGTCACCGAGGTGGGGGCGGCCATCATGGTCGGTGGCAACATCCGCCACTTCACCCGTACTTTCACCACGGCCATCGCCCTGGAGACCTCCAAGGGTGACTTCGCCCAAGGCATGGCCCTGGGCATGATCCTTCTGGTGGTGGCCCTGGCAGTGAACCTGGTGTCCCACCAGTTCCACCTGCGGAGGGCTTAGGGTGACCGCGCCGCTGTACGAGCTTCGTGGAGTGACCAAGGACTTCGAGGGCCGGCGGGTGCTGGATATCGACCGGCTCACCCTGGACCCCGGCTGCCTCACCGTGGTGCAGGGCCCCAACGGCGCGGGCAAGACCACCTTGCTGCGCCTGCTGGCCTTCTTGCTGGCCCCCGACAGCGGCCGCCTGTGGTTCGAGGGCGTGCCGGTGGAGCGCGGCCTCAACCACCTTACCGCCCTGCGGCGGCGGGTGAGCTTCGTGGCCCAGGATTCCTACTTGTTCAACGGCACGGTGGAAAAGAACGTGGCCTACGGTCTGGCGGTGCGGGGAGCCGACCGGCGGCAACGCACCGCGGCGGTGCGCCGCGCCCTGGAGGCGGTGGGGCTGGCCGGCTTTGAGCGGCGCAAGGCGCGGCGGCTCTCCCGCGGGGAGTCCCAGCGCACCGCCCTGGCCCGCGCCCTGGCCCTGGACCCGGAGGTGCTGCTCCTGGACGAGCCCTTCACCGCGGTGGACCGCGCCCACCTACCCCACCTGGAGCAGGTCATCGCCGAGCTGCCGGCCCAGGGCTGCGGGGTGGTCCTGGTCACCCACGACCAGGCCCAGGCCCAGCGCCTGGCCCAGCGGATGGTGAACCTGGACCAGGGGCGCCCGGCCGCCGACCAGGCCTACGGGGACGACGGCTGACCTATATTATAAGTAGTAGGCCCGGCCCTGGCAGGCCAGGCACTGGTCGCCGAAGCGCAGGGGATAGGACTCGCCGCAGGAGGGACAAGCTGCGGTGAGCACCTTGCCCTGGCTCTTGAGCGACTCCTTCATGTCCACCGCGCGGCACTTGACCAGGCGGGGACCGTAGGTGAGCAGCTCCTGCACCACCGGGTCCTTGTCCACCTTCTGGTCGCCGGGCTTGCGGATAAACCAGGACGACACCACCGGGTTGGCGGCCACCGCCTCCAGGTCCACCCAGGCCCGCGCCCCGCGCAGGCTCTCACGGTCGTAGAGGGTTACGGCGAACTTGCCCCAGTCCAGCACCTGCAAAAAGCCGTTGCCCATGGTGCAAGGGGTGAGCAGTTGCACCGCGTCGGGCAGGCACACCACGGTCTCGGTAACCGCGTTGAGGTAGAGGCTGTGGCCCAGCTCGCGTTGGGCGGCGTCCACCAGGAAGCCGCCGGTGACCACGCCGGGCGAGATGTGGCCGTGGAACTCCTCGGCCATGATGAGAAACTCGCTCAGCTCGATATCGCATACGGTCGTGGCCTGGCCGGTGTTGTGGTTCATGCCCTCCACCTTGCTGCGGGTCAAAATTGGCTTGGCCGCCCAGCGCGGCCGGGCATAGTATAACAAATGGCGGCCGACTCCCCCAGCCAAGAGGCGAAAGATAATGGATGATAGCTACGTGAGTTTCGAGCAGGCCCGGGCCCTGGTGCGCCGGCACACCCCGCGGCTGGCCAGCCGTGCCCTGCCCTTGTCCCGACTGGCCGGCCACGTAATGGCCGCGCCGGCCAGGGCCAAGGTGGCCTCGCCCTCGGTCACCGCCGCCATGAAGGACGGCTACGCGGTCATGGCCGCCGAGTTGACCCGGGCCTCGGAGCAGCACCCGGTGCGCCTGCGGGTCATCGGCGCGGTGGCCGCCGGCGAGCAGCCGGCGGCGGCGGTGGGCCCCGGCACGGCCATACGCATCACCACCGGCGCGCCCCTGCCGCCCGGGGCCGACGCGGTGTTGCCGGTGGAGCTCACCCGCCTCGACGGCGACCAGGTGCTGTGCCTGGCCCCGGCCGACGCGCACCGCAACGTCCTGGCCCGGGGCAGCGACGTGGACCAGGGCCAGGCCCTGGGCGCGGCCGGACGGGTGCTCACCCCGGAGTTGGTGGGGCTCTTGGCCGCGGCCGGCTGCCCCGAGGCCCAGGCCCACCCCCGGCCCCGGGTAGCCCTGTTGGCCACCGGCCGCGAGGTGGTGGCCCCGGGCGAGCCCCTGCCCCAGGGCTCGGTCTACGCCAGCAACCTGGTGACCCTGGCCGCCTGGCTGGAGCTGCACCGCATGGAGCACCAGGTGCGGGTGGTGGACGACTCGGCCGACCAGATCGCCGCGGCGGTGGACCAGTTGCTGGCGGCCAGCGACGCCCTGCTCATCAGCGGCGGGGCCTGGACCAGCGAACGCGACCTGGTGGTGGGCACCCTGGATGGGATGGGCTTTGAGATGGCCTTTCGCCGGGTGCGCATGGGGCCGGGCAAGGGCGTGGCCTTCGGCCGGCTGCGCGGGCGGGTGGTCTTTTGCCTGCCGGGGGGGCCGCCATCCAACGAGATGGCCTTTTTGCAACTGGCTCTGCCGGCCCTGCTGATGATGGCCGGCCACCACGACCCCGGCCTGCCCCGCCTGCGGGCCCGGCTGGCGGTGGAGCTCACCGGCCAGGAGGACTGGACCCAGTTTTGGCACGGCCACTTCACCCCCGGCGACGGCCTGCCGGTCTTCACCCCGGCCACCTTTGCCGGCCGGCTCAAGGCCATGGCCGGCAGCCATGGCATCCTCACTCTGCCCCAAGGCCAGACCAAGCTAAGCGCCGGCCAGACGGTGACGGTGCAGCGCCTGGCCCCGGCCGCTTAGTCCACCAGGGGCAGCACCTCGTCCAACCGAACCCGGGTGGGGCCCACCCGGGCCCGCACCGCCCGCACCATCACTCCCCGGCGGCGCGCCTGGTGGTACAGCTCGGCATAGACCGGATCTATCCCGGCGGCCGGGCCAAAGGCCTCGGCGTCGCCCCGCTGCACGATGTAGACCATGGCCGCGTCCACCCCCTGGGCCTTGAGGCGCATCAACTCCCGCAGGTGCTTGGCCCCCCGAGTGGTCACCGCGTCCGGGAAGCGGGCCACGGTTTCGGTGACCAGGCTGACGTTTTTCACCTCCACGTACAGCGGGCCGCCGGGGCGCTGCACCAAGATGTCCAGCCGGGTGCCCGGGCCCACCTTCACCTCGGGGCGCACCTCGGCGGCCTCGGCGAAGAGGTCCAGGGCCCGGCCGCGGGCGGCGGCCACGGCCAGCCGGTTGGCCAACAGGGTGTTGATGCCCACCCAGTGGCGGCCCATGCGGCACATCTCCCAGGTGTGGCGGTAGCGGCGCTTGGGGTTGTCGCTGATGGAGCAGTAGACCCGCGCCCCGGTTTTCATGGCCCCGAGCATGGAGCCGGAGTTGGGACAGTGCACCGTGGTGGGCCCGCCCTGGTCTAGGTCCACGTCGGCCAGAAAGCGCTTGTAGCGCCTCAGCAGGCGGCCGCCCACCAAGGGGCGCTGGTAGGCCATGACCACCGGGGCCAGGAGCGACGGCCGGCTCACGATCCCGCCTCCAGCAGCTCGGCCAGGGCGGCGGCGCTATCCACCGGCCGCCGGCAGGCGTGGCCTTGGCAGACGTAGGCCAGCGCCCCCTGGGCCGGTGGGTCCATGGCCACGCTAAAGGGGGCCAGGCGACCCACCAGCTCACCCTCCCGGCCGCCGGGCCGCAGCAGCACCACCTCGTCCGGGGCGTAGCGGCCGCGCAGGGCGGCCAGCATCTCGGCCATCACCGGGTCAGTGCCCTCGCCGGCCAGCACGATCTCGCGCCCCGGGGCCAGGGCCAGTTGCAGGGCGCACAGCAGCAAGGCAAAGCCGGGGGGATGGCGTTGCACCAGGGCGCCCTGGGCTTCCAGCACCCGGCCGGCCGCCTCTTCCAGCTCGGCCCGGCCGGTGAGCCGGGCCAGGCGCAGCAGGTTGTAGGCCATGGCCGAGTTGCTGCTGGGCAGGGCCCCGTCGTGGGCATCCTTGGCCCGGATGATCAGGGATTCCCCGTGGACCGGGGTGAAGAAAAAGCCGCCGGCCGCCGGGTCGCCAAACAGCTCCGACACCATCTCAGTCAACTCCAGGGCCGACTGCAAGTGCGCCGGGTCCTGCCCGGCCTGGTGCAGCTCCACCAGCCCCCAGATCATAAAGGCGTAGTCCTCCAAAAAACCCTCGCCCTGCACCCGGCCTTCGCGCCAGCGGCGCATGAGCCGGCCTTGGTCGTCGGTGAGCCGGCCCAGCACAAAGCCGGCCGCCCGCCCCGCCGCCTCCAGGTACGCCGGGTCCCCCAGCACCCGGTGGGCCATGGCCAGGGCGGCGATCATCAACCCGTTCCAGGCGGTGAGCACCTTGTCGTCCTTGAGCGGCCGGGGCCGCCGTTCCCGCGCCGCCAACAGCCGCACCCTAGACTGCTCCAGCTCGGCCGCCACCTCGTCCTGCGCACGGCCCTGTCGGCGGGCCAGGTCCTCCAGCGAGCCGGTGCGATGGGGGATGGACAGGCCGTGCTCAAAGTTGCCGGCCCCGGTGATGCCGTAGAACTCGTTAAACAGCTTCGCCGGTGCCGGCCCCAGCACCTCGGCCACCTGGGCCGGCGTCCACACGTAAAAACGCCCCTCGCCCCCCTGGCTGTCGGCGTCTTCGGCCGAGTAGAACCCGCCGGCCGGGTCTCGCATGTCGCGCAGCACGTACTCCAGCACCTGGCCGGCGGTGCGGGCGTAGCGGGCCTTGCCGGTGGCCTGAAAGGCCTCCAGGTAGGCCATGGTCAAAAGAGCCTGGTCGTAGAGCATCTTCTCGAAGTGGGGCACCAGCCACTTGGGGTCCACGCTGTAGCGGTGGAAGCCGTAGCCCACCTGGTCGAAGATGCCGCCGTCGCGCATGGCCCCCAGGGATTTCTCCACCATGGCCAGCAGCCCGGCCTCGCCGGTATGGTGGTAGCGCCGCAGCAGAAAGTAGTACTGGTGCGGGGTGGGAAACTTGGGCGCCTCGCCGAAGCCGCCGTAACGTTGGTCAAAGCTTTGGGCCAGTTGCGAGACGGCGGCGCGCAGGGTCGGTTCGTCGAGCCGGCCGGGTTGCGGACGGGGAGTTATGGCCCGGGTGATCTCCTCGGCCGCCTGGATCATGCGCGCCCTCTCGGGGCTCTGCCAGCGCCGGGCCAGCTCGCTGAGCACCTGCAGAAACCCGGGACGGCCCATGGCCGGGTGCTTGGGGAAATAAGTGCCCGCGAAAAAAGGCCGGCGTTCGGGGGTGAGGAATACCGACAGGGGCCAACCGCCCTGGCCGGTGAGGGCCTGGCACACGGTCATGTAGACGTCGTCAATATCCGGGCGCTCCTCGCGGTCTACCTTGATGGCCACGAAGTGCTCGTTGAGCAACCCGGCCACCTCGGCGTCCTCGAAGCACTCGTGGGCCATGACGTGGCACCAGTGGCAGGTGGCGTATCCCACTGACAGGAAGATGGGCTTGTCTTCCCTCTCGGCCTTGGCCAGGGCCTCCGGGCCCCAGGGATACCAGTCCACCGGGTTGTCGGCGTGTTGCAGCAGGTAGGGGCTCTTCTGGCCGGCCAGGTGGTTGGGCACGGGCGGCTCCTTAAATAAAACAGGGCGGGGAGAAACATCTTTTCCCCACCCCCAGGGAACGGCCGCTTGGCAGCGGCCCATGATGATCGGCACCTACTCGTCGACCGCGTGCACCTTGCCCTTGTGCTTGGTGCCACACATGGGACAGGTGATCTCGATCTCGGCCTCGTCGCCGATAAATTTTTCGGCCAACTTTTCCGGCCCCAGGAAACTGACATCGCCGCAGGCGCAGGCCGGGCACTCGGCGCGAACCTCGAAACGCTTTTTCTTGGCCACGATCAATCCTCCCAACTGGCCGCCCCCAGCGGGAAACGACCCGGTTATAATAAGAACCTAGGTACGCCCCGGCGCCGCCGCAAGTCAGTGCGCACGCCGGCCGGTATTTATATTGTGTCCCAGGCAGGCCCGGGCCCACAACCCCGGCCGCCCTCAACGGAGGCGCCAGTGCTGCTGATCCATCCCGTGCTGCAACTTTTGGCCACCCTGGCCGCGCTCTACGCCCTATGGCTGGGCTGGTCGCGTTTCCGCTCCCTGCACCTGGGCGCGGCGGTACGCTTCCAGCGGCCGCGGCACATCTTAGCCGGCAAGGCCGCTCTTATCCTGCTCCTGCTGGGCCTGGCCAGCGGTCTGGTGACCGTGCGCCTGGCCATGGGCGGCTGGCTGGTCTCGGAGACCCACGGGCCGGTGGGCCTGGCCTGCCTGCCGCTGATCCTCTTGGGACTGGCCAGTGGTCTGTACCTGCAACGGCGCCCCGCCCCGCGACGGCTGCTGCCCCTGGCCCACGGACTCAACAACCTGGTCCTGCTGGGCCTGGCCCTGTGGCAGGCGTTCACCGGCCTGGGTTGGCTGCGCGGCGTGACCGGGTGGTGATTAGCGGGTTTTGGGCTCAAGTCTCAGGGCCGGTCTGCCGATAAACCGGTCGTAGGACCAGCCAGGCACCCGACGGGAGGCCGGCTTCCAAGCGGCTGAAAAATCTGGTATTGTTTTGGTAGCCAATTGGCGAGGTTGCAAACGAGAGGCGGGGCATGACCAAGATAGACGAACTAGCTCCCCCGGTACAGGCCCCCGAGCCCAAGCCGGGCGGCGTCCGGGAAAAATCCCCCGGCAAGAGCTTCCAGGCCATCCTGGACAAGGCCACCCAACAGGCCGCCGAGCCCACCGAGGCCCGGCCCGCCACCCGGCCCGGCGACGCCATGGCCGATATCGCGGGGGTGCGGCCGGTGATGACCGACCAGTACCTGCCGCCCCTGCACACCGAGGGCCTAATGCGCGCCGAGCGCACCCTGGACCAGTTGGATCACTACAGCAAGCTGCTGGGCGATGAGAGCAAGACCCTGCGGGAGGTCCACCAGGCCCTGGCCGCCATGGAAGAAGAGGTGGGGGAGCTCACCAAGGTCCTGGACCGGCTGGACAAGGGCGATCCCCTCTTTCCCCTGCTGGAGAGCGTGGCCGTAACCGCCACGGTGGAGTCCATCAAGTTCAACCGGGGCGACTACCTGCCCGGAACGTGATCCCCCGGCCGCACCGGCTGCCAACCAGCCCCCACGGCCGCCCCCGGTTTCCAGACACCCCTGGTCTTGCGGCGCCCCGACGTCCCGCAGCGCGGTGCGCCGGTGGGCCTAGTAGCCCGAGCCTGATGGCGACATCGGCGCCAGGTTGCGGCCGTCGATGATGATGTTGCCCACCGCCTCCATGGCCTGGCGCTCCTTTTCCCGCTCGCGGCGGCGGTTCTCTTGCACCCGCGCCGGCACGTCCTGGCCGGCCTGGTAGACCACCTCGCGGTCGGTCTGGGTCACCGGTGAACGGGTGGCCGCCCCCTGGCGCTCCTGCTCCAGCATGAGCTGGATGGTCTGGTCACTCACCCCGGCCTTTTTCAGGCGCAGCACCTCGTCGGCGGTTAGAGCATAGGCCGGCGCGGCTACCACAACAGCGGCCACGACCAACAAGGTCCAGTACCTCATGCGCTTGGCTCCCCCGGGCCTAGTCCCTGGTTTGACAGCGACCGGTTAAATAACCTACACTTACCTGGCTTGGGTGGCCCTTTTCCAAACCACTTATCCGGAAATGGCAGCGCCTATGTCGGCGCACATGTCTATCCCCAATATTATCACGCTGTCGCGTCTGCCGCTGCTTTTCGGCCTGGTGGTGCTGTTGTACCTGCCCGGGGCCTGGCCGCCCTGGGTGGCCCTGGGCCTGCTGCCGGTGCTCTATCTCATGGACTGGTTCGACGGCTACCTGGCCCGCCAGATCGACCAGGTCACCGAGCTGGGCGGCGTGCTGGACATCGCCATCGACCGGGTGGTGGAAAACGTCCTGTGGATCGTCTTCGCCCACCTGGGCCAAATACCCCTGTGGATACCCCTGCTTTTTATCACCCGCAGCTTCGTGGTGGACTCCCTGCGCGGCTTTGCCCTGGCCAAGGGCAAGAGCGCCTTTGGCATGATGCACTCGCGCCTGGGGCGCTTCCTGGTGGCCGGCCGCTTCATGCGCGGGCTCTACGGCGGGGCCAAGGCCGTCGCCTTCTGCGCCGTGGTGCTCAACATGGCCCTGGCCGCCTTGGCCGACACCCCCGCCTCCCTGACCGCCTTTTTCGCGCGCGCCGAGATGGTTTTGGTATACTTGTCGGTATTGCTGTGCATCTTGCGGGGGCTGCCGGTGATCTTTGATATCCGGGCCCTGCTGGAGCAAACTTCTTAGTCGCGAGGTATGCCACGTGGCCAAAGCCCTGAGGCCCGCCGCCATATTTGACGTGGACCGCACCCTGGTGGGCCCTCCCTCCATGGAGAGAATCTTCATCGCCTACCTGCTGCGTAAGGGCTATCTCAAGCCCGGCGACATCATGCGCTTTTTGGGGCACCTGGCCCGCAACCTCGGCGAGCTCAACCGCGAGACGGTGCACAACAATAAGTATCACCTCAAGGACAAGGACTCGCGCCAGCTCCGGCGCTGGGCCCGGCGGTGCTTTGACCACGCCATCGCGCCGCGCATCAGCCCGGCCGGGCGGCGGGCGGTGGAGGGCCACCGGGCCCGCGGCCACCTGGTGGTGCTGCTCACCGGTTCGCTGGAGCCCCTGGCCGAGATGCTGCGCCAGGAGCTGGGGGCCGACCTGTCTATGGCCGCGCCCCTGGGAGAGGCGGCCGGCATGCTCGACGGCACCCTGGCCGCGCCCCGGCCCTATGGCCGGGAAAAGGCCCGCCTGGTGCGCGAGCTGGCCCTGCGCCACCCCATCGACCTGGCCAACTCCTATGCCTACGGCGACCACCACTCTGACGAGCACGTGCTGTCTATGGTGGGCAACCCGGTGGCGGTGAACCCCACCCCCGGCCTGCGCCGGGCCGCCACCCACCGGGGCTGGCCCATCAAGCGCTTTTAGCCCCGCCGGCCGGGAGGCGCGGCCGCGTCTTAGCCGGGATAAAGCAGGTGCCCGGCGATGCGCCCGCGCCAGTCGGCCAATCCCTCCTGCCACCCTTGTTCCAGCTCTACAGCCCGGTCCCCGGCCATGACCCGGTCCACCGCTTCCGCGTCGCCCAGGATCAGGTCCAAGGGGCGGCGCTGGTACTCGTATTCATAGGGCGGCGGCCGCAGGCTCAACGCCCCGGGATGGGTCCGAACCACCGCGCCCAACAGAGCCAGGCTGAGGCGCAAGGGGCGAAAGACCGCCGGATCGATCACGTGGATCTGCCAGCCGCCGATGGTCTGGCCGGCGAACTTGTGGAAGGTGGGTTCAAAAAACAGGGGGCGCAGATGGACCCCGGCCAGGGCCGCGGGCTCCACCTCCTCGGCCACGGCCCAGGGGTCCAACCCCGGCCCGCCGCATATCTCAAAGGGCCGGGTGGTGCCGCGCCCCTCGCTGAGGTTCACCCCCTCCCACAACACCTGGCCGGGGTACACCCGGGCGCTATCTATAGTGGGCAGGTTGGGCGAGGGCATGACCCAGGGCAGGCCGGTGGTGCTAAAGTCACCGCCCTGCCAACCCCGGACCGGCACCACCTGCAGCTCCACCGCCAGCCCCCGCTCGGCGGCCACCAGCCGGGCCAGCTCGCCCATGGTCAAACCGTGGCGTAGGGGCATGGGGTGCGGCCCCACAAAGCTCATCAGCCCCAGGTCCAGGATGGGCCCCTCCTCGCCGCGGCCCAGGGGGTTGGGCCGGTCCAGTATCCACAGGGCCACCCCGGCCTCGGCGCAGGCCTCCAGGCAGTAGACCACGGTGGTGAAAAAAGTGTAGACCCGGCAGCCCACGTCCACCAGGTCCACCAGCAGGACGTCTATGCCGTCTAGCATCTCGGGCAGGGGACGCCGGGTCTGGCCGTAGAGGGAATAGACCACCGTGCCCAGGCGGGGATGCACCTGGTGGCCGGACTCCACCATGTTGTCCTGCCGGGCGGCGAAAAAACCATGCTGGGGGCTAAACAGGGCGACCAACGACCCGGGCAGGGCCGCGGCCACCGCCTCGGCCGCCGGCACCATCTCGGCGGTGAGGCTGGCCGGGTTGCACAAAAGCCCCAGCCGGGCCCCCTTGAGCCGGGGGTCGGGCTCGGCCGCCAGGGCATCCAGGCCGGTGCGTAGGCTGGTTGGGGTCATTTCTTGACCTCCCTTGGGGTGGAGGCCATTATAAGACCATGGGCCCGCCGGTGGCAAAAAAAGCCTGAGAAGGCTAACGGTCCTGTGTATTGCCGAATCATATTTGTCTGTCCCTGTCAAGGCTGGCCCTCAGGGCCACCCCAAGGGCTTGGCCTTGACAGGGTCAGACAAATATAAAGATGATCAACCATCCGTCTTTTCGAGGAAAATGATCTCAACCATCACCGGTCGCAGCCTCACTCCCGCAGGCGAACCCCCGCTGGTGGCCGGCGCCATGGGCCAAACATCATTTTCCCTTGAAAAGACGGCGAGAGCTCCCCGGCGCTGCAAAGTCACTCGTGCCGCAACCGGCATTTGCCGGATGGATCAAAAAACTAGCAGGGTGCGTAACCACACCCTGCTAGCAGGAGGAAGGGAAGAATCCAACCGCCCGGTGCGGGAGAGGGGGTGAATCCGCAGGCGGCCGGTGGAAATCTCAACCCAGGCCGGGGCCTTGAGGTTTAGCCTTCCATCTACATGGTAATCATTATTTCTGTACATGGCAACATCTAAACGTTATTTTGTAAAGAGGTACTTATAAATGTTTGATCCTCCAGGAGAATCCTTCGGACACCGGGGTCACCATCACCACGACCACAGCCACCAGCATCCCCACGGCGGCGGGGCGCCGGTGGAATACGCCGAGCCCTTGGTGGAGCTCAAACGCGGCGGGCTCACCGAATCGGTGCACCGCGGGGCCATCGTGGTGGCCGGCCCGGACGGACGGCGCACCGGCGGCCTGGGCCATCCGGCCATGCCCACCTTTCTGCGCTCCACGGCCAAGCCCATCCAGGCCCTGCCGGTGATCACCAGCGGCGCGGCCGACGCCTTTGGTTTCAGCCAAGCCGAGTTGGCGGTGATGTGCGGTTCGCTAAACGGCGAGGACTTCCAGGTGGCCGCGGTGTCGGAGGTCTTGGGCCGGGCCGGCCTGGATGCCTCGCTGTTGGCCTGCGGGGTGCACCGGCCCAGCCACCGGCCCACCGCTCGGGCCCTGGCCGAGGCCGGCCGGGAGCCCACCGAGCTGCACAACAACTGCGCCGGCAAACACGCGGCCATGCTGGTGCTCTGCCGCCACCTGGGCTATCCCACCGACGACTACTGGCAGCCCGACCACCCGGTGCAGGGACTTATCCTGCGCACCCTGGCCGAGGTCTGCGCCTACCCGGCCGAGCAGATCGGTATAGGGATCGACGGCTGCGGGGTGCCGGTCTTCCGCCTACCGCTGGTCTCCCTGGCCGGGGCCTACGGACGCCTGGCCGCGCCGCGGGAGTCCGGGCTGTCCCCGGAGCTGACCGAGGCGGCCGAGCGGCTCATGGCCGCTTGCCTGGCCCATCCCGAGATGATCGCCGGCAGCGGACGCCTCTGCACCCGGGTGATGCAGGCCGCCCCAGGCCTAGTGCTAGCCAAGACCGGGGCCGAGGGCACCTATGCCCTGGCCCTGCCCCAACAGAAGATCGGGGTGGGCCTGCAGATCGAAGACGGGGGCATGCGCGCCCTGGCTCCCCTGGTCACCGAGGTGCTGCACCAACTCGGCGTCCTGGACCACAACGCCCTGGGCGGCGAGTTGGCCGACCTGCACCAACCGGCCATCAAGAACCACCGCCAAGAGGTGGTGGGCCGGTTGGAGCCGGTCTTCGGGCTCTGAGAGTGGCTGGTTCCTGGCGGCGCACCTGGCACGGGCCGGCCGGCCTGGTGATCTTTGGCCTGGCGGTGTGGGGCTCCCTGGCCGGGGTGGCCTGGGTACGCGTCTGGTTCTACCAGTTGGCCTGGTGGAGCTACATCCTGGTGGTGGACGCGGCAGTGCAAAAGCGCGCCGGCAATTCGCTGCTGGTGGACCGGCCCCGCACCCTGCTGGTCATGGTCTTTGCCAGCGCTACCTTCTGGTTCGGCTGGGAGTTGGTGAACCTGCGGGTGGCCAACTGGCACTACCTGGGCATCCCCCGCGACGCCTGGCAGCGCTGGCCCGGCGCGGTGATCGCCTACGCCACCGTGCTGCCCGGGGTGCTCTCCACCTATGAGCTGCTAACCGTGCTGGGCCTTGACTGGGGCTCGCGGGTAAAACCCCTGCCCCCGGGCACCAGGTGGTACGGCTGGTTCCTGGCCGCCGGGGTGGCCATGCTGGGCCTGCCGCTTATCTGGCCGCGGATATTCTTCCCGCTCATCTGGCTGGCGCTCATCTTCCTCCTGGAGCCGCTGAACCACCGCTGGGGCCTGCCGAGCCTGATGCGCTCCTGGCAAGACGGCGACCTGTCGCCCCTGGTGCGCCTGCTTTTGGCCGGGCTGGTCTGCGGCGCGGCCTGGGAGTCGTGGAACTTCCTGGCCGGCGCCCGCTGGGTGTATACCATCCCCTACCTGAACCAACCCAAGCTCTTTGCCATGCCCATCGCCGGCTACGGTGGGTTCGCGCCCTTTGCGGTGGAGTGCTTCGTCTTCATGAGCAGCCTGGGACTGTTGCGCGGCGGCCGCGGCTGGCAGGCCGCCGACCACGACCAACCAACCATGCCCACCCCCCCGGCCTGGATGCGGTGGGCCGTCATCGCCGCAGCTATCGCCTTCGACGCCTTCATGCTCACCATGATCGATCGGTATTTAGTGAGAGGCTGGATTTGATGGGGCACTGGAGGGGGAACTTTTTGAAAAAAGTTCCCCCTCCAGACCTCCCCCTCAAAAACTTTTCTCGCAAGTACCCAGTCGCTTCCGCGACGGGGTACTTGCGGGTAAATTTTATGAGATCTGTAGAGGATAATTTCAATTAAAATTGTCTTCCTCCAAAATCTCCCCCCTCAAAAAAAGGGATAGGCGAATTGCGAGGAGAACTTCCTAGTTCTCCCGCAATTCGCCTATCCCGATAAAGTTTTTTTGGGGAGGGGGGTTTGGGGGGAGGACCTTTTTGTTCACAAAAAGGTCCTCCCCCCAATTCTCCCACCCGCCCTCAATGCGCTTCGGCCCAGTTAGGGCCCCAGCCCAGGTCGACCTTGAGGTCTACTTGGAGGTCGAGGACGCCTTCCATGACTTGGCGCACTCGTTCACCGAGGGCGTCGACTTGGTCTTGGGGCACTTCGAAGACCAGTTCGTCGTGCACCTGCATGATCATCAGGGCGTCGGGGAATTCGGCGTCCAGCATTTGGTCGACGTGCAGCATGGCCAGCTTGATGATATCGGCGGCGGTGCCTTGGATGGGGGTATTGACGGCCATGCGTTCGGCGGACATGCGGGCCTGGCGGTTACGGGCGTTGATGGCCGGCAGGAAGCGGCGGCGTCCCAGGAGGGTGGTGACATAGCCGTGGTCGCGGGCCTGGGCCAGGGTTTCCTGCTGCCAGGCGGCGATACCCTGGTAGCGCCCCAGGTAGCGCTGGACGATGTCTTCGGCCTCGGCGTGGTCGATCTTCAGCTCGCGGGCCAGGCGGAAGGTGGTCATGCCGTAGAGCAGGCCGAAGTTGACCGTCTTGGCAAAGCGGCGCTGGTCGGCGGTGACCTCGGCGGGGTCCAGGTCGAAGATGCGGGCCGCGGTGGCCGCGTGCACGTCGAGCCCTTGGGCCAGGTCTTGCAGGAGCAGGGGGTCGGCCGAGAGGTGGGCCAGCACCCGCAGCTCCACCTGGGAGTAGTCGGCCGAGAGCATGGAAAAGCCCTTTGCGGGCACGAAGCAGGCCCGGATGCGGCGGCCCCAGTCGGTGCGCACCGGGATGTTTTGCAGGTTGGGGTCCGAGGAACTGAGCCGGCCGGTGGCGGTGACCGCCTGGTTGTAGCTGGTGTGCACCCGCCCGGTGGCCGGGTTCACCAGCTTGGGCAGGGTTTCGATGTAGGTCGAGAGCAGCTTGGAGAGGCTGCGAAAGTTGAGCACCTCGGCCGGCAGGGGGTGCTGCTCGGCCAGGTAGGTGAGCACCTGCACGTCGGTGGAGTAGGCGGTGCGCTTCTTGGTCTTTTTCACCTGGGGCAGGCCCAGGTCTTCGAACAGGACCTGGCCGAGCTGCTTGGGCGAGTTGATGTTGAACTCGCGGCCGGCCAGCTTGAAAATCTTTTCGCGTATGCGCTCCAGGTGGCCGCCGATCTCCTGGGAAAGCTCCAGCAGGGCACCGCTGTCAATGCCCACCCCGGTCATCTCCATCTTGGCCAGCACCTGGACCAGGGGCATCTCCAGGTCGTTGAACAGATCGCTGAGCCCGGCGCTCTCCAGGCGGGGACCCAGCACCTGGTAGGCGGCCAGGGTCACCTCGGCGTCCTCGGCGGCGTAGCGGGTGGCCTTATCCAGGGGGGCCTGGTCAAAGGTGGTCTTCTTGGAGCCGGTGGCCTGCTCAAAGGGCATGACGTTGCGTCCCAGGAACTCGGCGGCGATGGCGGCCAGGCCGTGGCTGGTCTTGCCGGGGTTGAGCAGGTACGAGGCGACCATGGTGTCAAAGTCCACCCCGGCCATCTCCAGGCCGGCGCGGCGCAGCACGATCAGGTCGTACTTGATGTTCTGGCCGATCTTGGCCACCGCGGGATCGGCCAGCAGGGGGGCCAGGGCGGCCAGGGCCTGCCGGCGGTCGGCCTGTTTTTGGCCCAACTCCAGCTTGTGGCCCACCGGCACGTAGTAGGCCTCGGCCGGGTCCACGCACAGGGAGAAGCCCACCAGCTCGGCCCGCATGGGCTCCACCGAGGTGGTCTCGGTGTCCACCGCCACCCGGCCGGCGCGGGTCGCCTGGTCGATCACCGCCTGCAGCTCGGCCATGTCGGTGATCATGCGGTACCGGGCCGCCGGCTCCTGGTTCTCCGGGGTCATCTCCTTGATGAGCCGGGTGAACTCCAGCTTGGCCAGCACCGGGGTGAGCACCGCCGGGTCGGGGGGGCGCACCTTGAAGTCCGCCGGGTTGAAGCTAAGCGGCGCCTGGTCGTCCAGGCGCACCAACTCGCGGCTCAGCTCGGCCTGGTGGCGTAGGTTGATGAGGTTTTCGCGCAGCTTGGACTTTTTCATGTCCGGCGCGGCGGCCAGCAGGCTATCGAGGTCGTGGTACTTGGTGATGAGCTTGGCCGCGGTCTTGGGCCCCACCCCGGGCAGGCCGGGCACGTTGTCGGAGCTGTCGCCGGTGAGGGCCATGTAGTCCACCACCTGCCGGGGGTCCACCCCCAGCTTGGCGCGCACCGCCTCGGCGTCGAAACGCTGGTCCTGCATGGTGTCCCACATGGTCACCCGGTCGCCGACCAGTTGGTAGAGGTCCTTGTCGCCCGAAACCAACACCACCGCGAAGCCGGCCTCCACCGCCTGGCGGGCCAGGGTGGCCATGAGGTCGTCGGCCTCAAACCCCTCCATCTCCACCGCCGGCAGCTCCATGGCGGTCACCACCTGGCGCACCAGGGGGAGTTGGGCCTTGAGCGCCGGGTCCAGCGGCGGCCGGTTGGCCTTGTACTCGGGGTACAGCTTGTGCCGGAAAGTGGGGCCCTTGGCGTCGTAGACCACCGCCAGGTACTCGGGCTCCTGGTCACGCAGCACCTTGAGCAGCATGTTGGTGAAGCCGTAGACCGCGCCGGTGGGGATGCCGTCGCTGGTGGTGAGCCCGCGGATGGCGTGAAAGGCGCGGTGGATGTAGCTGCTGGCGTCCAGCAGGTATAGCACGGGCTGATCAGCCACGATGGGGCGCTCCTTGCCTGGGGGTCATAAACGATTCTACGGGCCGGCCTGGGGCCAACTCAAGCCAGGCGGGCCTTAAGCTCGGCGGCCAGCTCCTCGGCCAGCCCGAGCACCCGGCCCAGGTCCAGGCGCCGGGGTTCCAGGGACGGCACCAGCCGGCAGGCCCGCCTGCTCAGCTCGTCCAGCTCGGTGTGCACCAATCCCAAGTCCACGGTGGGGTAGGTCTCGCCGTCCTTGAAGCGGGCCAGGCGGCAGGTGCGCGGCACGCCCTCGATGGCCACCGGCACCCCGTAGAGCCGGCAGGTGAGCGGCCGCACGGCGTAGAGCAGGCAGCGCCCGTCATGCAGCAGGGGGCAGGCCACCCGGGCCCGGCTCAGCACCCGCAGGCGCTGCTCGCCTTGGACGGCCAGGGCCTCGGCCGCCACCCGGTCAAAGGCGGCGGTGGCCTTGGCCCCGGCCCGGGCCGCCTGGCGCCGCAGGCGGCGCGGCAGACCGCTAAAGGCCCGGGCGATGTCCAACGCCTCCACCGGCGACAGGTCGAACAGGGCGTGGCAGCAGTCGTCGCAGCCCGGACGGCAGGCCACCTCGCGGGGATACTGCGCCGCCACCCGGGCAAAGGCGTCATCGGCGCGCGCGCGCAACTCCGCCAGCCCCTTGAGCACCGAACCCAGGCCTTGTGTCTCGCCGCTCATCGCCCCTGTCTCCCTCCGCCGCCGGCCGCCGCCGGGTTCCGCCCCGCCACGCCGGCCAAGGTTAAAACACCCTATCTCCATAACCAAAGGCCGGGCAAGATGCAAATATCATTTCCCAGCTTGACTTGCGTGGTCCGGCCGGGTAAGCTTTAGACGATTTGAATTTTTTAGTCGATTGGTCGAAAATCGTGCCCCAGGAAGCCCAACCCCGCCAGCTCATCGTAGAAGCCGCCCAGGAGCTCTTTGCCCGCTTCGGCCTGGCCAAGACCACCATGGCCGACATCGCCCGGGCCTGCGGCAAGGGCAAAAGCTCCCTGTACTACTATTTCGCCAGCAAGGAGCAGGTCTTCACGGCGGTGATCGACCAAGAGATGAGCGGCCTGAAGAATTCCATCGCCCGGGCGGTGGCCAAGGCCGATACCCCGCGGAAAAAGCTGCGGGCCTTTGCCATGGCCCGGCTTATCTACCTGGGCCAAAAGGCCGACCATTACACGGCCATAAAGGAAGAACACCTGCGACACTACGGTTTTATCGAAGGGCTCATCCGGGAGTATTCCCACTGGGAGCTGCAGTTCATCCAGGGAATCCTGCAAGACGGCCTGGAGCAAAACCACTTCCGCCCCCTGGACCCGCCCAAGGTGGCCCGGGCCTTGTTCTTCGCGCTCAAGGGCTTTGAATATCCCTGGATCACCAGCATAAGCCAGCGGGAGATGAAACGGACGGTGGATGTTTTACTGGAAGTAATCTTCCAGGGCATCGCCCGCTGAGGCGGCCGGCGGCCATTATTTTTTTGCCGCGGGCTCGACCAAAAAACGAATATATTCGAAAATCCAATATTGAGAGAAGGCGCCCATGAATACTTTGTTAATCTACCCCGAACACCCCGACACCTTTTGGGGATTCAAGCACGCGCTCAAGTTTATCAGCAAAAAGGCCCTGCACCCGCCCCTGGGCCTGCTCACCGTGGCGGCCATGCTGCCGGGGTGGTGGGAGAAGCGCCTGGTGGACCTGAACCTGGCTCCCCTGGACGACAAGGACCTGGCCTGGGCCGAGCTGGTGATGGTCAGCGCCATGGCGGTGCAGCGGCGTTCGGCCCGGCAGGTGATCGACCGCTGCCGGGCGGCCGGGGTGAAGGTAGTGGCCGGCGGGCCGCTGTTCACGTCCGAGCCCGAGGCCTTTGACCACGTGGACCACCTGTTCATCGGCGAGGCCGAACAGACCATGCCGGTGTTCCTGCGCGACCTGGCCAAGGGCCAACCCCACCGGGTGTACACCGCCGAGTCCTACCCCGACCCCCGGACGACCCCCATACCCCTGTGGGGCCTAACCGACATGCGGCGCTACCTCTCCATGACCCTGCAGTACTCGCGCGGCTGCCCCTTCAACTGCGACTTCTGCGACATCACCGCCCTGTACGGCCACAAGGTGCGCACCAAGGACGCCGGGCAGATCGTGACCGAGCTGGAGAGCCTCTACAAGCTGGGCTGGCGCGGCGGCGTCTTCCTGGTGGATGACAACTTCATCGGCAATCAGCGCAAGCTCAAGGAGTCGGTGCTGCCGGCCATGCGCCGCTGGATGAAATCCCGGCGCTATCCCTTCACCTTCTCCACCGAGGCATCCATCAACCTGGCCGACGACCAAGAGCTGATGGACGCCATGGCCGCCACCGGGTTCAACAACGTCTTCATCGGCATCGAGACGCCGCACGAGGACAGCCTGGCCGAATGCGGCAAGCGGCAGAACAAGAACCGGGACCTGGTGGCCTGCGTGCAGAAGATTCAATCGTCGGGCCTGCAGGTGCACGGCGGCTTCATCGTGGGCTTTGACAGCGACCCCCCCTCCATCTTCCAGCGCCAGGTGGAGTTCATCCAGAACAGCGGCATCGTCACCGCCATGGTGGGGCTGCTCAACGCGCCGCGGGGCACCGAGCTCTACCGCCGCCTGCGCAGCCAGGGACGCCTGCTGCAAGGCGTCACCGGTGACAACACCGACTACAGCATCAACTTCACCCCGGCCATGGGGCGCGACACCCTGCTGCAAGGCTACCGGGCGGTGATCGACGGCATCTACTCGGCCCGGCCCTACTACCAGCGGGTCAAGTCGTTTTTGCGCAACTACCAGCCGCAGCGGTGGAAGCCCTGGCGCTTTCACTTCGGGCTCATCCGCCTGCACTTCGGCTATGCCGGGGCGCTGTTCAAGTCCATGGTGCAGTTGGGCCTGCGCGACCCCCAGCGACGTTACTACTGGAAGCTGCTGGTGTGGTCCCTATTCCGGCGGCCGCGCACCCTGGGCCTGGCGGTGACCTACGCCATCTACGGGTTTCATTTCCGGCGGGTGTTCGACGACAGCCTGGGAGGCCCCACGGCGGCCCCGACCAACTAGGAGCTTGCGGCAATTGCCGCAGAGGCCGCGCCGGCAAGAGCGGCCCGCCGGGGCTCAGGTCCCGGCGAGTTCCCCGGGCTAAAAGTGCGGCCGGCCTTTCCCGGCAGGGCCCTAGTTGCCGCCAAAGCCGGCCACGGTGTAGGTGCCGCTGCGGGCGTCCTTGTTCAAGGTGATGAGCCCGTGGTGGGCCGCGTCCAGCAACAGTTCGCTGAAGCTGCGGTAGCCGTGGTAGGACTCGTTGAAGGAGGGCTTCTTGCGCATGATGGTATCCTTGACCATGGAGGAGTAGATCACCTCCTTGTTCTCCCGCTGCAGGGCCACCACCGACTGGATCACCAGGTCAAAGGCCTTACGCTTCTCCGGCGGGAGGTCCTGGGGCAAGGTGGGCGGTTGGCCCACCTGGCGGTCCAGGTCCTCGTAGTAGATAAAGGCGTCGCAGTTGTCGCGCAGCAGATCGCTGGTGGAGGCCAGCATGCCCAGGCCGATGACGCTCTTGCCGTTCTCCTTGAGCTTGCTCACCAGGGGCGAGAAGTCGCTGTCGCCGCTGACGATGACAAAGGTGTCCACGTGGGGCTTGGCGTAGCACAGGTCGATGGCGTCCACCGCCAAGCGGATGTCGGCCGAGTTCTTGCCGGTCTGGCTGCGCTTGGGAATCTCGATGAGCTCGATGGCCAGCTCGTGCATGGCGTGCTTGTACTTGGAATAGCGTGACCAGTCGGCATAGGCCTTCTTGACCACCACCTTGCCCTTTTCCACCATGCGCTCCAGCACCTTGGACATGTCAAAGACCTTGCCCCCCTTCATGCCCAGGGCCAAGTTTTCAAAGTCGATAAACACCGCCAAGGTATGTTCGTTAGACGCCATGGGTCCCCCCGTAAAGTTTTTTCCTAACTTACCACACCCCCTGGCCCCGAACCACCGGCGCCGGGGGCTTTTTGGCTTGGTAAAATATTGGGATCACGGGTATCCTTCGGCAAGGGACCCGGCCGGCGGGCCCCGCCGTAAAGCCAGAGCACACAAGTGGAGCAGCCGTGGAACCCAAACTGATCTTTAGGGTGCGCCCCGCCCTGCCTGCGGCGCTGGAGCCGCTGACCAGGCTCTGCCACAACCTATGGTTCGCCTGGAACAGCGAAGCGGCGGAGTTGTTCCAACGCATCGACCGCGAGCTGTGGGAGGCCACCGGGCGCAACCCGGCGGCCCTGCTCAACCGGGTGAGGCAAGCGCGGCTGGAGGCCCTGGCCCGCGACGACGGCTTCTTGGCCCAACTGGAGCGGGTGGTGGGTCAGCTCGACGCCTACCTGGCCTCCCAGGCCTGTCCCTTTTTAGGGCAGCGGGCCCCGGGCGGCTTCCAGGTGGCCTATTTCTCGGCCGAGTACGGCCTGGCCGACTGCCTGCCCATCTACTCCGGCGGCCTGGGCATACTCAGCGGCGATCATCTCAAGAGCGCCAGCGACCTCAACCTGCCCCTGGTGGCGGTGGGCCTGGCCTACGGCCAGGGCTATTTCAGCCAATACCTCAACCCCGACGGCTGGCAGCAGGAACAGTACAACCCCAACGACTTTTACGACATGCCCACCCGCCTGGTACGCGACGCCGAGGGCAACCCGCTCACCATCAAGGTGGACATCGCCGGCCGGGAGCTGCTGGCCCGGGCCTGGCTGGTGCTGGTGGGCCGGGTGGAGCTGTACCTGCTCGACGCCAACCTGGAGCAAAACCCGCCCGAGCTGCGTAGCATCACCAGCCAGCTCTACGGCGGCGACCATACCATGCGCATCCGCCAGGAGATTCTGCTGGGCATCGGCGGGGTGCGGCTGCTGGCCGCCCTGGGGCTGGAGCCCCAGGTCTTTCACATGAACGAGGGCCACAGCGCCTTTGCCGCCCTGGAGCGCATCCGGCGGCTCATCGCCGAGCACGGGCTCAGCTTCGACCAGGCCCGCCAGGTGGTGGCGGCCACCAACTGCTTCACCACCCACACCCCGGTGCCGGCCGGCAACGACTACTTCAGCCCCGAGCTGATGACCGAGCATTTCAGCGACTACGTCACCTCCCTGGGCATCAGCCTGCCGGTGCTCCTGGGCTTTGGCCGGCTCCACCCCACTGACCAGGGCGAGCCCTTTTGCATGACCGTGCTGGCCCTGCGCATGAGCAGCTTTGCCAACGGCGTCTCGCGCCTGCACGGCCGGGTGAGCCGCCGGATGTGGCGCGACGTGTGGCCCCACTTCCCGGTGCAGGACCTGCCCCTGGGCCATATCACCAACGGGGTGCACATCGCCTCCTGGGTGAGCAACGACATGGCCTATCTCTTTGACCGCTACCTGGGCCCGGCCTGGAAGGAAGACCCCGACGCCCAGGCGGTGTGGCGGGGTATCGAGCAGGTCCCCGACTCGGAGCTGTGGCGGGTACGCGAGCGCCGCCGCACCGAGGCGGTGGGCTACGTGCGCCGCCGGGTGGCCCGCCAGTTGGCCCGGCGCGGCGCCGGCTCGGCCGAGAGCGCCGGCGCTTCCGACCTGCTGGACCCCGAGGCGCTCACCATCGTCTTCGCCCGGCGATTCGCCACCTACAAGCGCGCCACCCTGCTGCTGCGCGACCTGGACCGGCTGGCCCGCCTGGTGGGCGATCCCCAGCGGCCGGTGCAGATCATCTTCGCCGGCAAGGCCCACCCCCAGGACGAGGAGGGCAAGGAATACATCCGGCGCATCTTCGACGTCACCCGCGACCGGCGCTTTGCCGGCCGCATCGTCTTCGTGGAGGACTACGACCTGGACCTGGCCCGCCACCTGGTGCAGGGGGCCGACGTGTGGCTCAACACCCCCCGGCGGCCCCTGGAGGCCTGTGGCACCAGCGGCATGAAGGCGGTGGCCAACGGCGGGCTGCACCTGAGCATCTTGGACGGCTGGTGGGCCGAGGGCTTCCGGCCCGACATCGGCTGGGCCATCGGCCAGGGAGAGCAGTACGAGGACCAGGAGCTGCAAGACCGCATGGAGGCCGACGCCATCTACCGCCTGCTGGAAAACGAGGTGGTGCCCCTGTTTTACCAACGCAACGGCGGCGGCCTGCCCCCGGCCTGGATCGGCTACATCAAGCGCAGCATGCGCGCCCTGTGCCCCACCTTCAGCGCCCACCGCATGGTGGAAGACTACATGGACGAGGCCTACCTGCCGGCCGGCAACCGCTACCAGGCCCTGGCCGCCGACGATTTTCAAGTGGCCCGCCAACTGGCCGCCTGGCAGCGGCGCATCATGGAGCACTGGTCCGAGGTAAAGGTGCTGCAGGTCACCTCCTCGGCCGAGGACCCCCTCACCTGGGGCCAGAGCATCACGGTGCGCGCCGAGGTGCACCTGGGCCAGCTCACTCCCCAGGAGGTGGCCTGCGATATCTACCACGGCCGCATCGACGCCCACGGCGCCATTGCCGAGCGCCGGACCGCGGCCATGCGGGCCACGGGCAACGACCAGGGGGTGTACCACTACCAGGGCGAGGTGACCTGTGGCACCACCGGCCGCTGGGGGCTGCAGATTCGGGTGACCCCCTACCACCCCCACCTGGCCTCGCAACACGCCCTGGGCCTGGCGGTGTGGGGCTGACCCGGCCACGGCACCGGCAGGCCGCGCCCATTAAAAAAGGGAGCCCCCCCCCACGGGGCTCCCGGGTTTTTTCAGCCGTGGGCGGCTACTTGCTGTAGTCGTACCAGCCCTTGCCGGTCTTGCGGCCCAGCAGCCCGGCGCGCACCTGGTTCTTCAGGGTCAGCGGGGCCACCCACTTCTGCTCCTTGTTGAGCTCCTTGTAGAAATAGTCGGCCACGAACTTGAAGATGTCGATGCCCGAGAAGTCCATCAGCTCAAAGGGACCCATGGGGTAGTTGAGGCCCAGTTTCACCGCCTTGTCGATGTCCTCGATGCTGGCCACGCCCTCTTCCAGGAGCTTCACCGCCTCGATCATGTGGGGCATCATCAGCCGGTTGACCACGAAGCCGGGGCTGTCCACCTTCACCTCCACCGTCTCCTTGCCCATGCGTTGGGACAGCTCGGCGGTGATGGCCACGGTCTCGTCGCTGGTGGAGAAGCCGCGGATGATCTCCACCAGGCGCATCAGGGGCACCGGGTTGAAGAAGTGCATCCCCACCACCTTGTCCGGCCGCTTGGTGGCCGCCGCGATCTCGGTGATGGACATGGAGCTGGTGTTGGTGGCCAGGATCACCTCGGGCCGGGTGACCTCGTCGAGCTCACCGTACACCGACTTCTTGAGGTCCAGGTCCTCGATGACCGCCTCGATGACGAAGTCGGCCTCGGCCAGGGCGCCCATGTCGGTGGTGCCCGAGATACGGCCCATCACCTCGTCCTTTTGCTCGGCGCTGAGCTTGCCCTTGTCCACGCCCTTTTGCAGGAACCGGTCGATGTTGGCGATGCCGCGCTCCACGAACTCGTCCTTGATATCGCGCAGAATGACTTTGGCCCCCATCTGGGCGCTGATCTGGGCGATGCCGTTGCCCATGGTGCCGGCTCCGACTACTGCGATTGTCTTGATCTCGCTCATGCTTTACCTCCCTATGGTCCGCCGTGACATTTCCTGGCGGCCCGTGTCCATCGAAAACCGGGGTCGGGACCTTTGCCTGGCCGCCCCCTATTGCTCGGTCCGGTTGTAGATATCCGCGACCTCCCGGTGTATGTCCAAAAACACTTCCAAGACCTCGGGGTCGAACCACCCGGGCTGCAGGCGCTCGTCGCCCCTGTGTATTATGCCCACCGCCGCGGCGTGGTCAAATGGTCTCTTGTAGGGCCGCGCCGAACGCAGGGCGTCGTAGACGTCGGCCATCATCACGATGCGTCCCGGCAGGGGTATGGCCTCGCCGGCCAGGCCGTGGGGATAGCCGCTGCCGTCCCAGTGCTCGTGATGGGTCAGGGCCACCTCCCGGGCCATGGCCAGGCGGGGGTGGTCGCCGATTATCCGGGCACCGTACACGGTATGCAGCTTCACCTCTTCCCACTCCGGTACGCTCAGCGGCCCCGGCTTGCGCAGGATGTCCGGGTGCAGGTGCATCTTGCCCACGTCGTGCATCTGGGCCGAGTAACCCAGCACCTTGATCATCTCCTCGGGCTGGCCCAGGGCCTGGGCCATGGCCTCGGCGTAGAGCCCCACCCGGATGATGTGATCGCCGGTGTCCTCGTCGTGCAGCTCCGCCGCCCGGGCCAGGGTGCCGATGGTGTACAGGAAGGCGTTGTCCACCTCCTGTATCTGGGAGCTGATGGTCTTTAGGAAGAAGTGGATGGTGGCCACCAACGACGATAGCACCTGGGAGTCGTAGTCACCCACCCTTCTTCCAAAGTCCAGGGCCAGCACGGCCACCGACTGGCTGCGGTAGCCCACGATGTTGCGCGTGGGCGGCTCCTCGCCCAGGTCGGCCCAAATCCGCCGGCCGGGCAGCCGGTCGGGATCGGCCCCTTCCAGGTTCACGGCCATGCGGCCCCGCCCGCCGAAGACCGAATCCATCTCCTCCGCGTTCGCCCCGCCGGAAAGGGGCGTGGCTTCCACCTCGCCGCCACGGTTGCAGTAGCGCCAGCCCACCCACAGGCTGCCGGCCTCCGCGCTGAGCAGCAGCAGTCTCTCGGGCCGATCGCTGCGGTCCAACCCCGGTTGCAGCAAAAACTCCATGAGCCCCGACAGGCTTTGCTGGATATCGAACTGAAAGGGGTCGAATTGGCTCAGCAGGGTGTTGGTATAGGCCGATATCTCGGCCAGCCGGCGATAGGCGTTCTCCAGTTGCCGGTCCAGTTGCTTGACCCGCAGCAGGTTCTGGGACCGGGTGACCAACTCGGCGGCGTTGACCGGCTTGGACAAGAAATCGTCGGCCCCGGCCTCCAATCCCCTGATCTTGTCGTTGAGCCCGCGCAGGCCGGTGACCATGATCACCGGGATGCGCTGGGTCTTCTCGTCGGCCTTGAGCCGCCGGCACACCTCGTAGCCGTCCATCCCGGGCATGGAAACATCCAGCAGGATCAAGTCCGGCGGGTTGCGCGCCACCCGCTCCAGGGCCATGTACCCGTCCGTGGCCGATGAAACCCGTGCGCCCTTGAACTGGAATAGTTCTTCGAGCATGACCAAGTTTTTAGGCTCATCGTCCACGATGAGGATGTGGCAATCCATCCACCCTCCCCGGGTGACGCCCTGTCGTGGGGCTGACTGTACCGAAAGTAACTGTTGCCTCATAGCATTGTATGAGCCCGGCGTCAATTTTTTGAATCAACCACCGCCATAGACCGCGTCCGGGGCCTCGTTGACACGGCATGGTTGCTTTGTTAGGTTTGCCAAATAATATTGAATTTTTATGGTTCCGGGCCACCGGAACCCGTCGCTTAGGAGAACATCGTGAAGGTCCTTCGTCTCTTGGGATTGGTCGCTGTTTTGGCCATGGCCCTGTCCTTTACCGCCACGGCGCAAGAGCCCATGTATGTCACCGACATCCTGCGGATCACGGTTCGCTCCGGACCCTCCAACAGCAACCGGGTGCTGGCCACCCTCACCTCGGGCGACAAGGTGCTGCTGCTCAAGCGCCGGGACGACGGCTGGGGCAAAGTCCGCACGGCCGACGGCAAAGAGGGCTGGGTGATCTACCGCTACCTGGTGGACCAAAAGCCGGCCCGGGTGATCCTGGCCGACATGCAGCCGAGCAAGACCCAGCAGGAGCTGGCCGAGCTGCGCCAGGCCAACCGCGATCTCAAGGCGTCGTTGGCCGCGGCCCAGGCCAAGGTCCGCAACCTGGAGGCCCGCTACAACCAGCTCAAGCGCGACGCCGGCAACACCTTGGGCCTGCGCACCGAGCTGGACCAGCTCAAGGCCCTCAAGGCCCAGCAGGTAAAGACCCTGCAGGCCACGGTGCAGCAGCAGGCCCAGCGCCTCAAGGAGGTGGAGAGCGAAAACGAGACCCTGCGTTTTTCCGGCGGGCTCAAGTGGTTCCTCTCCGGCGCCGGGGTGCTCCTGCTGGGATGGATCATCGGCTGGATGCTGGGCCGGCGGCGGCGGCGCCAGTCCTCGTCGTTGTACTAAACCCTCACGCCACCACGGCGGCCGGGGATACGCCCGCACCGCCGCAAGGGGATGACCAATGCCCCAACTCCACCTTGCGACCCGCCGGCGGGCCCCATGGCCCCGGGCGGTGCTGCTGTGCGCGGCGGCCCTGTTGGCCGGGGCGGCGCCCGGCCTGGCCACCGAAGCCGGCCCCCGCTCGGTGGTGGTGATGCGGCCAACCACCCTCACCCCCACCGGCGGCGGCCCGGCGGTGCCCCTGGCCCCGGGGCGCTGCCTGGACCTGGTCCAGGCCGGCGCGCCGATGGTGGTGCTGGAGGCGGGGGCCAAGGGCAGGTCGGTGGCCGGCGCCATCGTGCAAGGGCCGCGCCGGGTCCGGGGGGTGGAGGTGGTGCTCTTCGCGCCCCGGTCCGGTCCCGGCCCCTGGTGGGTGCCGGCCAAGCTGGTGCGCCCCGGCGGCGATGGGCTCAAGCCCGGCTCCCCGGCCCGGGTTCCGGTGCGACTCCTGGGCCGGGTGGACCCGGAGGCCCTGGCCGTATTGCCCGGGCCGGCCCGGGCCCACTATTCCCGCCTGGCCCGCCTGCGCCGCTGCCACCTGCCGCCGGCGGTGGTGAAACGCCTGATGCGCGGCCTCATCAAGGAGGGCGACTCCCTCTGGCACGTGGAGATGGCCTGGGGCCTGCCCCAGCGATCTTTCATGGTCAACCTGCTCGATGACGAGCAGCACTTCATCTATCTCAAGCGGGGGCCCAGGCCGATAATCTTGCGCTTCAAGGCCGGTATGCTGGTCCCGCCGCTACCGGCCACCGGCACCGCGCCCTGAGGCGTATTCCTGGCCCCCCGGCCGCCGGGGTGAAACATCGCACTCAATTCATGTAGGGACTGGCTAAAAAGCGGATGAAGTTGGCCACCAGGTCCTGGCCCAACTGCCCGGCCATCTGGTTGAGCAGGGTGGCGGCGGCCTCCGCCGGCGGCAGGGCCGGTTGGAACGACCGGTTGCTGGTCATGGCGTCATAGGCGTCCACCACCCGCACCAGGCGGGCCAGGTGGGGTATGCGGTCACGCTGGAGGCCGGCCGGGTAGCCGGTGCCGTCGGCGTTCTCGTGGTGGTGCAGCACGATCATCAGCACATCGTAGGACACCGCGCTGATGGGCTGGAGCATCTGGTAGCCCAGGCGGGGATGGCGCCGCATCTCGGCCATCTCCAGGCTGGTGAGTTCCCCCGGCTTGGACAGCAGGTAACGCGGCAGCTTGGCCTTGCCGGCGTCGTGCAACATGCCGCCCACCCCCAAGGCGCGGATGCGGCTCTCGGGCATGCCCCAAAAGCGCCCCCACCCCATGGCCAACATGCAGACGTTGATGCTGTGGCTGTACACGCTGTAGTCCGAGCGCAACACCTCGGCCACGTTGCTGAGTATCTGGAAGTCACTGGTCATCTGGCGCACCATCTCGTGGGCCCGGGTGACCGTGGACTCCATGCCCTGGCGGGAGAGGTCGCCGCCGAACAGGGCGTTGAGGTTGGCCGCGGCCAACTCCTGGATGTACTTGGTGCGCTTGCGGGTGGTCATGTTGGGCCGGTCCAGCAGCTCGCCGGCGTGTTGGTCAAAGTAGGCGTTGAGAACCTCGGCCTGGTCCAGGGGGGTGTAGACCTTGGTCTGCTCGGCCCGGGCCAACCGCTGCAGCCAGTCGGCCTTGAAGGGCTCGCCGGCCTGGGCCACCAGCTCCATGCGCGGCTTCTTGGTCTGGCGGGAATAAAGCGGCAGGTAGAGGTCCACCGGACAGGCGGCGTCGGCGGCCAGCAACTCGAGCATCACCGCCATCATGCCGAAGTCGGCCGGGTCCAGGTCCACCTTGATACGGGTGTGGTCCAGGTCCCGGTCCAACAGGCGGGAGCCGCCCTTGGCCTTGTCGGCTGGCATGCTTACTCCACCCTCCCGCTTACGGGTCACAGTCGAGCTCAGCCCGGCTTTACGCCCTGACCGCGTCTGGCCGCTGGTAACCATCTTCATTTACTAAGTTATCATGGGCGCAAATGCGGGGCAAGCCGCGGGATTGAACGCCCCGCCCCGCGGACCGGCCTCTGCGCCGAGGGGTCGTCTGCCGCGGGGCCGGGGACCGGTAGCCTAGATGTTGATCACCTTGCTGGCCAGTTGCAGGCTGGTGACCACGTCGAGCATGTTGGTGGTCTCGCCCACTCGTTTTTGCTCCAACAGGTCGAAATAGGTGAGGCAGGTGCCGCAGACCAGGATGCTCACCCCGGAGGCCTCCAACTCCTGCAAGGTGGCCAGGCTCTCGGAGCCCTCCACGCAGAGCTTCACCCCGCTGTTGACAAATACCAGGCGCCACAGCTCCGAACCCATCTCCGGCAGGGTGGACAAAAAGTTCTTCATCAGGCCCGCGCCCAGTTGGTCGTCGCCGCGGCCGATGCGGTCGGCGCCCACGAAGACCAGGGTGCGGGAGGTGTCGGTGGAGCAGGTGAGCACCTCCGGCGGCACCTCGGCCTCGATCACTCCGTCTTGGCCCAGGCGGCCGGTCACCAGGTAGTCCCCGCCCTGGCGGGTCACCTCGGCCTGGTAGCCCCGGGTGTCCAAAAAACGGCTCACGTTCTGGCTGGCGGCCTGGTTGTCCACCAGCACCTCGATTATCGGCGGGGCCTCGGCCTCCACCTTCTCCTTGGCCTGCATCACCGGCTGGGGGCAGGCCATGTTACGGCAGTCGAGCATTCTCAAATCCTCCGCTGGTTACGAAGGACTTAATCCTATAGACCGATATCGGCTATGTCAATATTACAAGGATGGTTTAGTCTATGGATTGCCCCCCGCTGGCGGACCGGCCAACAGGGCCAAAACCACGGCCAGGGAGGGGACGGCCCGCGCCGGATCGGCGGCCAGGGCCTGGGCCTGGGGCCAGGTGAAGAAGCGACCCTCCATAATCTCGGCCGGATCGGGTACCGGCGCGGCCGCGCTCACGGCCCAAAACACCTCGGTGAACTCGTGGTCCGTGGCCTGGCCGGCCGGGATGCGCCCCACCGGGCGCAGCTCAAGCTCCAGGCCCAGTTCCTCGTGCAGCTCGCGCACCGCGGCCTGGTGGTAGCTCTCACCCGGGTCCACGTGGCCCGAGGCCGAGGAGGTCCAATACAAGGGGTAGGTGTCCTTGGCGGCCGAGCGGCGCTGCAGGTACAGGCGGCCGCGGGGATCGAAGACCAGGATGTGCACCGCCCGGTGAGCCAGCCCCTCGGCGTGCACCCGCCGGCGCGGGGCCAGGCCCACCTGCCGGTCGTGCCGGTCGACCACCGGCAGCATCTCGTCCGGGGAGAAACCGCCGCGGCTCACGTATCCTCCCCGGCCGGCGGGGTAAGCCCCAGGCGGGCCAGGCGGCCACGCAGCCAAGGGAGCAGGGCCTGGGGCACCCGGGTGCGGTGGGTGTAGGAGCGCTCCGGGTCGCTGAGCTCCAGCCACAGATCGCCGTCTCCCGGCCGCAGTTCCACCCGCATATCCCGGTGGCCGGCGGCCGAATCCAGCTCGCGGCCCAGGGCCCGCAGCACGCGATAAAGCCGCAGCGCGGCCCGGCCGCGGCGGCCGCGGAAAAGCTCGAAGTGGCGGTTGCGGCTCACCGGCTCGTCCCGGCCCAGCAAGTCCTGCACCTGCCGGGTCACCGCGTCTTGGTGGGCATAACTCATGGCGCTGGTTTCTCCTGTCCTGTCACCTTGCCTCATCGCGCCGGCTGTGGCAACCTTTATGCGCACGGGAGAAGGATATTGCCATATCATTATATCCGCCGGGAGCGCGCCGGTTCGGTGCTCACCCTGACCATGGACAACCCGGCCACGGTCAACGGCATGGACTTGGAGTTGGGACCCGAGCTGGCCCGCAGCCTGGAGCAGGCGGCCCAGGACCGGCGGGTACGCGCCGTGGTGCTCACCGGGGCCGGCGGGGTGTTTTCGGCCGGGGGCAATCTCAAGGCGGCCCGCGACCACCTGGCCGCCCATCCCGGCCGGGGCGCCGGCGAGGTCTTTGCCGCCTACTCCATCTGGGTCAACCGGGTGGCCCTGGCCCTGGCCGGGCTGCCCCAGCCCTGGGTGGCGGCGGTGCGGGGAGCCGCCTCGGGCGCTGGCTTGGGCTGGCTGCTGCTGGCCGACATGGCGGTGGTGGCCCAAGACGCCAAGCTGGTGCCCGGGTTCTTACGGGTGGGGCTGGCCCCCGGCGCGGCGGTGAGCCTCACCCTGCCGCTGTTGGTGGGCCGCATGCGGGCGGCCGAGATACTGCTGCTCAACCGGAGAATCGCCCCCCGGGAGGCGCGGCGCCTGGGCCTGGCCCACCGGGTGGTGCCGGGGTTGGAGGTGCTGCCCGCGGCCCAAGAGCTGGCCCGCGGCCTGGCCGAGGGACCGGCCCGGGCCCAGGCGGCCACCCGGCGGCTGCTGCGCCGCGCGGTGCTAAAGGACCTGGCCGGGCACCTGGAGCAGGAGCGCCAGGCGGTGATCGCCGCGGCTGACGACCCGGAGTTCGCCGCCCGGCTGCCGCGGTTCTTCGCCCGCCGCCGCTGAGCCGCGGCGGCCCCGGCTGGCCCAAGCGCCCCAGGAGCAACCATCGACGGAGGTGAAGCATGGAGTTCAAGGAAGTACTAGAGGCGCGCTACTCCTGCCGGGCCTTTCTGCCGGAGGCGGTGAGCGACGAGGTGATCCGGGAACTGGTGGCCGCCTCCCAGCGGATACCCACCTGGGGCAATACCCAGCCGGGTAAAGTCTATGCGGTGAGCGGGGCCAAGGCCCACGCCCTGCGCATCGACCTCACCGCGGCGGCCACCGCGGGCCAGGACGAAAACCCCGACATCCCCATGCCCCAAGGCTTTGAGGGACGCCTCATGGACCGCTACCGCGCCCTGGGCAAATCCCTGTTCAAGGTGCTGGGCATCGGCCGCGACGACCGCGAAAAGCGCCGCGAGCACTATACCAACAACTTCAACGCCTTTGGCGCCCCTACCCTAGTCTATTTCACGGTGCCGGATCGCCAGAGCCCCTACGTGATCATGGACGTGGGAGCCATGGTGAGCACCTTTTGCCTGGCCGCTGCCGACCAGGGGCTCGGCACCTGCGTCATCGCCGCCCTGGCCCGCTACCCCGATGCGGTGCGCACCCGCCTGGCCATCCCCGACGACGAGAAGATCGTCATCGGCGTGGCCCTGGGCCACCCCGACCCCGCCGCCGAGGTGAACCGTTTCCGTTCGGCCCGCGAGGAGCTAGACGAGGTCCTGCGCGTCTTGTCCTGAGACGACGGCCGCCCCTGCCCACCCTGGCCCAGTGCACCATCGCCGGTTTTTGGCGCTTAGGTGCGGGAGAGTCGTCTTGGGAGCCGGGCATAAAACACTTGCAAATTAGCCAGCAATAACGTAATGGTAGAGGTGGGTGACGAAAATATGACCCCCTCGGGGCTCTTGAGCCCGAGTCGGACCGGGATGCATAATGTCATCTGATTCTTCTGAAGCCACCGTATTGGTGGCCGCCTCTGAGGCAATTGCCGGCAAAATCAAGGGTCGGTTAGCGGACCGCGGCCTGGA
>Ga0256835_1000356_pt1 | contig 35253 bp, 20 predicted proteins | sample PIR30metaG_FD_185972 | JGI IMG/M metagenome (GOLD analysis project Ga0256835, IMG submission 185972) | Hydrothermal vent microbial communities from East Pacific Rise, Pacific Ocean - PIR-30 | ecosystem: Environmental > Aquatic > Marine > Hydrothermal vents | place: Pacific Ocean: East Pacific...
GAGGCGTAGTGGCGGATGGTGGCGATCAGCTGGCGCCGGGGGAGGGGATCGGCGAGGGGGAACTCGCCCTGGCGGCCGGCGATGCGGCTGTAGAGGTGGTACCAGGTGTCGACGCCGGAGAACTTGAGACGGGGGAGTCGGGACATCGGGAGCTCCTTTCGTTGATGGGATGAGGATAGGGGAATGGGGCGGGGAGGTCAAGAGATAAGGAGTGTCCCTGTTTAGTGTGTGACGAGGGCTGGGGCCGGTACAATCTGGTCATGATGGAACGGATCGATGCCCCCGGAGAGACCTTCATCTTCTTCCACACGCACACGCACACGCACTCGGACAACGACATCGCCGTGAGGACTGCCATCGGCGATCGCCAGGTCCTGGTGGGCGTTGTTATCTGCCTCCGGGCCATCATCGGGGAGGACTAGGGATGCCCCTCGAACCACTGACCGTTCCCCTGACGCCGCGGCGAGTTTGGCAGATCGCGCGAGGTATGATCGTCTGGTCTCTCCTTGTCGCGCTGCTGATCTTCATCAACTTCCTTCAGATCGTGTCCCTGGTCCTGGAGCCCATCTCCCCGCGTCTCGTGCGGAGAATCAACACATCCATGGCCAACTTCTGGTGGGGTTCCTGTGTCTTCGTCGCACGTGTACTCAACGGGACGCGGATTATCGTCACGGGGGACGAGCTGCCAGAGGCGGAGAACGCCATCCTCGTCGCCAACCACCAGGAGATGCCGGACATCACGGTCATAATGGATCTGGCACTCAGGAAACGTCGCCTCGGCCACCTCAAGTTCTTCGTCAAGGATCAGCTCAAGTGGGTGCCTGGCGTGGGGTGGGGCATGTACCTCCTGCGCTTTCCCTTCCTCAAGCGAGACTGGACGCGGGATCGGGATTCCATCGTCCGGACCTTCCGCCGCCTGGTGGATGGCAAGACACCCATGTGGCTGGTCATCTTCCCCGAGGGGACGCGTATCCGTCCTCTCAAGCACGAGCGTGCCGTTGCCTTCGCCCGTGAGCGCGGCTTCCCCGAGCCCCGCAACGTGCTTCTGCCCCGCCCCAGAGGGTTCATTGCTGCCGTACAGTCCCTGCGTGGGCACGCACAGGCCGTCTACGACCTGACCATCGGCTACGAGGACGGTGTCCCTTCGCTGTTCCAGTACATCACCGGAGCCGTTCCCAGGGTGCACCTCCACGTCCGGCGCTTTCCCATGGAGGAGCTCCCGAGATCGGACGAGGAGCTGGCTGCCTGGCTCCGCGAGCGCTGGGTCGAGAAGGATCAGCTGCTCGAGGACTTCTACGCGACGGGCGTCTTTCCTGGACCCGAGGTGGGCTGAACACGCCCGCGGCCACGAGCCGGGGCCCGGCGTGCCTTGCGGCAATCCGGTGTACAGCCGTGGGAACCGAGCCTCGAACCAAGTCGCGCGGGGCACAGACGGTCTGTGACTGGGGTTCTCGCCCGGACCGGCGCCAGCATCGTGACAGGAGGATCACACCATGAGACGACGGCAGGAATTTGCCATCATCATTCCCCCTGCAGGCCTGCGGTGCAGGGCGTCCCGGCCAGTCCTTTCCTGACGGGGCACCGTGGGATCGCCCTTTACAGTCTTGGATGAGAGGGGTCTTGTTCCCGCTTTCCTGCGCGGGGCGGATCTGGGACGTGAGATCACCGGGTTCCCAGGGTTGTCGGGAGGTCGAGGCGCTCGCCGGCGCGCAGGACGGTGACGGTGACCCGGTCGCCGGGGGCGTGGCGGCCCAGGTTGGCGGAGAGGTCCCGCAGGCCGGTGATGGGTTCGCCGTCGAGGGCGACGAGCACGTCGCCGTCGCGGATACCGGCCGCCTCGGCGGCGGATCCCGGAACGACACGGGTGACGCGAACCCCCTCCCCGCCGAAGGCGAAATCCGGCACGGTCCCGAGGCTTGCGGAGCGGCCGTGGTGTCTCGCGGGCGGCCCAGCGGGGTTCGCCGGGGCGTGGGCCCCGGCCGGGGTCAGCGGCTCGGTCCGGCCGGCCAGGTAGTCGATGGCCTCGTGGGCGGCCTCGGCGACGGCGGCCATGCCGGCGGCGTCGATCTTGTCGGGCGTGTCGGTGGGACGGTGGTAGTCGGGGGTCGGACCGGTGAAGAGCTGGACGGCGGGGATGCCCCGTTCGAGGCAGGCACCCTGGTCCGAGGCGTCGAGCGGCTCGGAGACGATGGCGACGGGCGCCCCGGTCGTGGCGCCGACGCCCATCCAGAGGAACTTCCACTCCCGGGCGGAGTCCGTGTTCAGCACGTACAGTTTCCCCTCCTTCAGGCGGCCCACGGTGTCCAGGTTGACGCAGGCGAAGGGGAGCGTCCCGCCCGGGAAGTGGGTGAGGAGGTACCGCGAGCCCAGCAGCCCGGCCTCCTCGCCGGTGACCACGGCGAACAGGACGGTCCGGGGGTGGGGCGCACCCGAGGCCATGGCCCGGGCCAGTTCGAGCAGGACGGCCACGCCGGAGGCGTTGTCATCGGCGCCGGGGTGGATCTTCCCCTCGTTGCCCGCCCGGACGTCGGGCCAGCCGCGGCCGAGGTGGTCCAGGTGGGCCGTGACGAGCACGGGTGCGAGGGACGGATCGGTGCCGGGGACGGCGCCGACGAGGTCCACGAGCTCCATCTCCCGTGGCGGGTCGCCGCCGGTCCAGCGCCAGCTCACGCGGTAGCCGTCCCCGCCGGCCGGCTTCAGACCCGCGCCGCGCATCACCCGTTCCACCCAGGCCGTGGCCTCGGCGAGCCCCGGCGTGCCCAGACCCCGGCCCTCCAACCTGGGTGAGGCCAGGTACTCGACGGTGCGGCGCATCCTCTCCGCGTCGAACGCCGGGGGCACGGTGGCCAGCGGCCTCCGCCGCGGCAGTTCGAGGGGAGGCAGCGGGCCGCCGGCAAGGTTGCGGACCATGGGGGAGGACAGCGGCTGCCAGGTGCCCTTGGCGATGTTGGACGGTTCCTCGCCCTCGAACGCCAGCCAGGAGTACTTCGTGTAGTGGGGGAGCTTCCGGGCGAGGCCGGGGATCGCCGTCACGGGATCGGCCGCGACCCAGCCGACGGCGCGCGCCGGGTCGTCGCCGCGGGCGACGAGCACCACGGAGTGGCCTGCGCGGTCCACGGTCCGGTCCGGGAGTGTCACGGTGCCGCCGTCGCGCGCCACACCGTGGGCGGCGAGGCGGCCGACCACGGTGCCGGCGAGCCGGTTGTCCCAGCCGAGGACCCAGACGGTCCGGTCCGCGGGCAGGCTCGTGAGCGTGGAGTCGTCCACCGTGTCCGGCGTGCCCGGACGCGCCCAAGCTGCGGCCAGCGCGGCCCACGCCTCCCGTTCCGATCCCGGCGCGGCGGCGGGCAGGACGAACAGCGGGTGGTCGTCCCCGAACAGCGTCGAGATGGCCGGAGGCACCTCGAGCGGATCGAGCCGGCGCATGACGTCGAAGGCGGGGTCGATGTCGAGCCGGAGCGGCCTCGCCGGGAGGGGGATCTCCAGCGCGCACGTCCGTTCGCAGCTCCCCACCGCGGCCAGCACGGGCTCCGACCGCCCCTCGACGGTGACCGCCACTGGGACGGCCATGGGGAACGGCCGCCCCACGCCGCGCTGTTCGAGCTCGACCCGGAGCGTCCAGGTTTGGCTGGAGGGCGCCGGCGGCTCGGCGTGGACCGAGGCGACAGCGACCTCCGGCGCCCCCTTCCGCGTCACCCACTCGTGGAAGAACGGTCTCCACGAGCCGCCGGCCTCGGCCTCGAACGCCTCCGCTAGGTCGTCCCACGAGGCGCGCCGGAACCGGTTGGTCCTCCAGAACCGCCCGAGCGAGGCGAGAAACGCCTCGTCGCCCACGGCCCGTCGGACCATGTGGAACAGCATCAGCGCCTTGCCGTACCCCACGGCCTCGGAGGCCGCGGAGCTGCGGTTGCCGAACGCCGACAGCGGGAAGTCCCGTCCGGCGGTGACGAAGTCCGTGAACTTCTTCAGGGTCGAGCGACGGTAGGCGGCGCCCTTTCCCTGCTGCTCGGCCAGCATGTGGTCCGCCATGTAGGCGGTCAGCCCCTCGCACCAGTTGCCCGCGGCGAAGTCCACGTAGACGGAGTTGCCCCACCAGTTGTGGAGCAGCTCGTGCGGGTACGACGACCGGAGGATCCACGGGAACCGGATGATCTTCGGCCCGAGCAGCGTGAACCCGGGCATCCCGTACCCGGTCTCCCAGAAGTTCTCCACGAGGGCGAAGGAGGGGTACGGGTAGGGCGGAAGGATCGACTCGTACATGGCCAGGTACCGCCCGGTGGCATCCAGGTACTTCTGGGCCAGCCCGGGATCGTCCTCCCTGAGAAACGCGTACAGCGCCACCTTCCCGGCGGTGGCGTCGTACTCGTGCCACGGCCCCGCCACCAGGTAGACCTCCTCCTGGGGCGTGTCGCACCGCCACGTGACGGTCCGCGTCCCGTTCGCCGCGGTCTCGTGGCGGGTTCGGGCGCCCTGGGACACCACGTCCCACGGCGGCGTCAGGCCCTCCACGGTCAGGTCGAAGGTGACGAGCCCGTCGCCGAACACCGGGAGCCAGCGGCTCGTTCCCGCCAGGAAGACGCCGTCGACCGAGATCAGGCCCGGCGTCTCGGAGAAGGCGCGCTGGTACTCCGCGCCGGACGTCCGGAGCGGGTGGTCGATCACGCCGCTCCATGCGAGATCGACGGAGGTCGGGGCGCCGGGCGAGCGTTCGAGGACGAACCGCTCCACCGGGACCTCGCCGGTGTTCGAGGCCGCGGCGTTGATCCCCTCGAACCCCGGTCCATCGCCCGGGCCCGCCGGGCGGAGCGACCACCCGGGCGTCAGGACCCGCGGCTCGAGCCCGGCGTGGAGGACGAAGCTCGCGTGCCCCCCGGCGTCGAGGGTCGGCGCCACGGTGTCCACGGCGCGGATCGAACCGCTCCCTGGGTCCAGCCGGACGGTCAGGTGGTGGTGCAGGGCGCCGGCCGGCGCGGCCGGGGCCGCGACGGCCACGGCGAGCCCGGGGACCACGAGAAGGAGGGCGAGACGGTTCTGACGGTGCATGACGTGCCTCCGCCCGGCATTCTACCCGCCGCGCGGCCGTCGATGCGAGCGGGGCGGGCGGCGGCCGGGTCCGGTGCGCTGTGCGGAACGGGTCGGGCGTGGGATAGTGGTGGCAGTCGGGACGCGGAGGAGGGTTCGATGGGGGAGAGACGGACGAAGATCGTGGCGACGGTGGGGCCGGCGACGCGGGGCCGGGAGGCGCTCCGGGCGTTGATCGAGGCCGGGGTGGACGTGTTCCGGCTGAACTTCTCCCACGGGACGGCGGCGGAGCACGTCGAGGTGATCCGGACGGTCCGGTCGCTCGAGGAGGAGCTCGGCGTCGAGGTGGGGATCCTCCAGGACCTCTGCGGGCCCAAGATCCGGCTGGGGACGTTGCCGGAGGACGGGGTGCTGCTGGAACCCGGGGCGACGGTGCTCCTGGTCCCCGGTACGACGGCCCCGGAAGGTGCGCTCCCGGTGGGGTACCCCCGCCTGCTCGAGGACGTCCGGCCGGGCGATCCGATCCTGCTGGCGGACGGCGCCGTGGAGCTCAGGGTGCGGGGCCGGCGGGACGGCGCTCTGGAGGCCGAGGTCGTGACCGGCGGGCGGCTGACCTCCCACAAGGGCGTCAACCTTCCGGAGAGCCGGCTGCGGGTCCCGGCGGTGACGGAGAAGGACCGGAGCGACCTCGAGGCGGGGCTCACGGCGGGTGTGGACTTCGTCGCCCTCTCCTTCGTGCGGGAGCCGTCCGACGTGCGGCCGGTGACCGACCGGCTCGAAGGGCTCTCTCCGAGGCCGCTCGTGATCGCGAAGATCGAGAAGCCCGAGGCGGTCCGCCGGCTCGATGCAGTCCTGGCAGCCGTGGACGGGGTGATGGTCGCCCGGGGCGACCTGGGCGTCGAGATGCCGGCCGAGGAGGTGCCGATGATCCAGAAGCGGATCATCGCCGCGGCGCGCTCGGCGGGCAAGCCGGTGATCACGGCGACCCAGATGCTCCGCTCCATGGTGGAGGCGCCCCGGCCGACGCGGGCGGAGACCTCCGACGTGGCCAACGCGATCCTGGACGGGACCGATGCCGTGATGCTCTCGGAGGAGACGGCGGTGGGGCGATATCCGGTGGATGCGGTCCGGGTGCTCGACCGGATCGCACGGGCGGTGGAGCCGGGGATGCCGTGGGAGGGGAACCTCGACGAGCCGATCGCCGGGGCCCTCGCCATGCCCGCGGGCGCCATCAGCCGGGCGGCGTGCTGGCTGGCACGGGACGTGGGGGCGGGGCTGATCGTCGCGTCCACCACGGGGGGGAGCACGGCCCGGCTCGTGGCGCGGTTCCGGGCGCCGTACCCGGTGGTGGGGCTCTCGCCTCACGTGACGGTCCGCCGGCAGCTTCGGCTCTCCTGGGGTGTCGTGCCGGTGGCGATGGATCCGGTGGACGGGACCGACGTGCTGTTCGAGCGGGTCCGGCAGGCCGCCCGCGTGCGGGGCGTCCCTCAGGGGACCCGGATCGTGGTCACGGCAGGTCTCCCGCTCAACGTGCCCGGCACCACCAACCTCGTCCACGTGATCGAGGTCTGAGCGGAACCCCCCGTCCCACGCAACTGGCGCATGAACGGTAGGGAGACGACGGTCACGGCGATTCATTTCGCAAGTTTCTCGATGCCCCTGATGGTCCCCCCCGGTATGGCATGGTCCACTCGAGTGTCCGGGTGGGACGGCGTGCCTCCGGCCGGCATCCTCAAGAGGACCCGGTGACCGCCTCTGCCAGGTGGTGGAGCCAGCGGCGGACTTCGGGGTCCTCGGGAGCGACGGCCACGGCGCGTCCGGCCCAGTCACGGGCTCCTGCGGGATCGCCTGCCTCGAGACGGAGCATCGAGAACAGCAGGAGCCGCTTCCCGGCCACGAGCCGCTTCAGCGGGCCGATGGCCTCGGGCGGGATGGCGTGGATCTCTCCGAACGGAGGGCTGTACATGCCGACGAGGGTGCGGGCGTTGGCCTCCCAGATTCTCGGCTCGAACGCCGCCGGAGCCAGGAACTCCAGTCGCGGGTGGAGATCTGTGGAGGGCGGTGGCAACGCCACGGCACGGCAGCCGGAGGGGTCGAGCGTCAACAGGGCGGCGATCTGGCCCGGTGAAGAGAGTACCGAGTCCGCCAGGTCCACGGGGTACCGGAAGGCGTGGAGGCGCTCCCTCCAGGTGCTCCAGTCGAGGACCGGTTCTGCCAGCGGTCCGATCAGCACGGCGTGGCCCAGGCTGAACGCGACCCGGCAACGGGGGAAGGCGTCACAGAACGTCCCGATGGCGCGGCGGAAGGCGTCGGGCGGCATGTGGTGCAGCGGCAGGTACTGGCACATGACGCCGCCGGGGCGCAGGCGTTCGCGACACAGGCGGAAGAAGTCCTGCGAGTACAGCGCCGCGGAGCCGTATAAAGGATGGACCGGGTCGCAGGTGATCAGGTCGTACCGGCGGTCCGAGAGGAGCAGGTGGTTCCGTCCGTCGTCCAGCACGAGGTGAACCCGCGGATCGTCTAGGACGTCGTGGTTGAGGTCGGAGAACAGCCTTGCCGCGTCCGCCACCGCCGGGACGAGTTCGGCCACCTCGATCGACTCAACCTCCGGGAACGCGGCTATCGTGGCGGTGGTCACTCCCGCGCCAAGGCCGACCACCAGCGCATCGTGTGGCTCGGATGTCAGCAGCACCGGGAGGACGCCGAGCATTCGCGTCACTTTGAGTGCGTCGTAGGTCGTCCCGATGGCGGCGTTGTTGTCCACGAACATCGAACGGAAACGCCCCGTGGGGTCCACGGTCACCGTCACCACGGCCGCAGGCGTCTCCCGGTAGAACAGGATCCGCGAGGGCCGGGCGCCTGTGGCAACGGACGGGAGCAGCACACGGCCGAACCGCGGCAACGCGGCCACCACGAGGACCCCCAGCGCACATACCATGACCAGCACGGGACGGCGTGTCCGGTGCGGAAGAACGAGCGCCGCAAGTGCTCCGTGGCTCAATGCCAACACGAGCACGGTCCGGCCGAACCCAAGTGCGGGGAGCAGCAACCATGTGGCCACCATCGGGCCCGCTGCGGCCCCCAGTGCGTTGGCCAGCCCCATTCGTCCGATGCGGCGCCCGGCGTCGTCGAGCCGCGGGGCAGCGGCGGCGAGAAGGGCGGGCCATGCCGCTCCGAGTACCACAGCCAGCGGGAGGAGGATCGTGCCGCCGACGGCCAGAGGAGCCGCGAGAACCCGGCCCCAGCCAGCGGCGGGCCGGACGACCCGCACAAGGTGCGGCAGCACTGGGAGTAGTGCGGCGCCGACGGTGAGCAGGAGCGCAGCGATCGTCTCGAGTGCCGCAAACAGCCGCAGGGTATCGTGCCGTCGCAGGAGCGGTCCGGAGGCGCGACCTCCCGCACCGAGCCCGGCCAGGAAGAGGGCCAGCAGCAGCGTGAACGTCCATGTGGAGTTGGCCAGCGTCACCTCGAGGGCGCGGTTCCAGACCGCCTCGGCACCGAGGACCAGCGCTCCCGAGAGGGCGGCGGCGCCCAGGAGCAATGTGCCCGGAGATACCGAGGGTGTGGCTCGTGAGGTGCGGGTGTCAGGTGTCGTGGCGGGAAATCGACCCGCCCGCCACGCCAGTGCTCCGGCGGTCAGGTTCGCCACGGTGGCTCCGATCGCCACCCCGGGGATTCCCCGGTGTGGGAGTACGAGAAACCCCGCACCGATGGCTCCCGCCACACCCCCGAGTGTGTTCCACCCGTAGAGCGCGGCGATCCGTCCGGGGATCGCTTCGGCGTTCTCCGCGGCCGCCCGCACGGTGGCGGGGAATGTTGCTCCCATGATTGCCGTGGGCAGGAGCAGCGTCAGCAGGGCCAGCGCCGCACGCGGCAGCCAGAACCCTGGCTGCGAGGCATCGTTCGCCGCGGGGAGCAGGGTCGCCGTGAACTCTGGGAGCCGCAGGAGCGCCACGGTGGTTGCTGGTCCGAGCAGCACGAGTCCGAGCTCGAGTCCGGCGAGCAGTCGAGCCGGATTCCGGGAGCGGTCGGCCAGTGGGCCGCCCGCGGCGCTCCCCAGCCCGAGCCCCAGCATGAACGCAGCCAGCACGGCCGCAACCGCGTACTGAGACGCCCCGAACGCCCGGGCGAGTTCCCGTCCCCAGAGCAGCTCCAGCGCTAGGGCTGACGCTCCGGAGAGGAACGCGGCGGCGGACAGGAAACGGAATCCAGGGGAACGTCTCGGGGTGGTGTCCACGACCAGAGTATACGGCCGCAGGACAGGTACTTCCACGGGTTTACCGTGAGTTGTGCCACGATAAGGGATGGAAGGTCTTGACAACTCGATCAGGGTTGGCATCATGGTGTGACTGATATACCTGGGAGGGCGATACGATGTCTCGGTCGGTTGTGCGAAATTGGAGCGTACTCGGTGTCCTGGCCATCATGGCGATCTCGGGAACCGTTCTGGCGAACGAGGTGGTCTGGGTCGGATTTCACGGGACGGCACGCGAGAACGGGCGCACCGGCGTCCGGTTGTTCCTCGACCGGTCGGACCAGACAGGGTTCGACGCGGAGATCGAGGTGCGAGGGCTGCGGCTCGTGAGACGGCACGAAGAGGGCCGGGACTTCACGGTGGTGGAGATTCCCGGTGCGGGCCGGACGGGCACGCTGGGCACGCCGATGCTGCCGGCGTTCCGGCGGTTTGTGGAGATTCCGGTCGGAGCGGAGGTCCGGATCGCCGCCGAGGTGCTCGAGACCGAGAAGGTCGTGCTCGCGGAGCACGGCTGTTCGGGGCTCCTCTATCCGCTGCAGAACGACCGGCCGAAGTGCGAGGGGCCGGACGTGCCGAAGTGGGAGTTTCATTTCAAGCCGGACGCCTACCGTGGAACGGTTCGCATGCCACTCATCGCCCAGGACGGGCCGTACACGTTCCGCGACCACACGGTGGTGCGGGTCACGTTCGCTCCTGTCGCCTACGATGCGGACGCTGGCGTGCTCGAGGTGGCGACCCGTGTCAGGTTTCATGCAGAGTTCACCGGCGGGGACCAGCGCGCCACCGATGCCCGCAGGGCGCGACTGGGGTCGCGGGCGTTCGACACGTTTCTCGGGCGTGCGGTCATCAACCTCGGTTTCCGGGGTTCCAGGGACGCCGGATGGCACTATCCGGACGACGCACCGATCGAATTTCTGATCATCACGCCACCGCAGTTCGTCGCGACGATCCAGCCGTTCGTCGAGTGGAAGACGCGGTGCGGCTACCACGTCACGGTGGCCACCACCGATACGACGGGTACGACGACCTCGGACATCAAGAGCTACATTTCGAACCTCTACAACGGGCAGAATCCGCCGGTCTACATCCTGATGATCGGTGATTCGCCGAACCCGCTGGTGACCTACGTCGACGTGGACCAGTACCACGGGAGCGCGGGAGGAAGCGACCTCCCGTTCGTCCAGATGGATTCGGACCTCTACCCCGACATGATCATCGCCCGGTGGCCCGTGGACGACACCACCGAGCTTGCCAACATGATGAACAAGATTCTGTTCTACGAGGACCCGCAGCAGGGCCACGCGGCGTACCTGGGGCGGGCGATCTTCATGGCGGGCTCGGACTATGCGTCGAACGGTGTCACGACACACCAGGACGTCATCGCCGACCTGTTCGGAGCTTCCACTCCCAACGGGAACGAGGCCGACTTCTGGCCGGAAACTCCGGCTCACTCGGTCCAGGACTTCATCGACGACCTGGCGACGGGGCGGGGGTTCGCGGTCTATTCGGCGCACTCCGGCCCGTCTGGATGGTCCGGTCCTCCCTCGGTCTCGACGAGCGACATGCCGAACTTCACCAACGCCAACATGTACCCGCTCGGGTTCGGCCACTCGTGCCAGTCAAACATGTGGGCAACCAACGATGACGTGTTCGGCGAGACCACGGTGATCCAGGAGGACAAGGGGTTCGTCTCGTACTGGGGTGGTTCCAATTCGACCTACTGGGATGGGGACGACTGGCTCGAACGCGGATTCTTCGACTCCCTGATCCCCGAGAACATGAACGGGAACATGATCACGTTCAACGGGCAGTTTTCCCAGGGCGCGGCGTGTTACTCGGGCCTGACGGAGGTCAGCCTGCAGGCTGCGGCTGCGGCCAGCACGGACTTCCCCGACGAGTCGTACTACTGGCACGAGTACAACCTCGACGGTGATCCGACGCTGGATCCGTTTACCCACGTTCCGGACGCCATGACGGTGACGGCTCCGTCTGCGGTTCCGCCGGCGGCTGTGGACGACTTCACGGTCACCGTGGCGGACTCGTCCCGCGGTCCGGTGGGTGGCGCGCTCGTGGCGGCATCCCAGGATGTCAACGGTCAGGTCGTGCTCCTCGGGGCCGGGTTCACCGACGCCAACGGTGAGGCATCCTTCCACATCGATGCACCGCAGGCGGGACAGACCATGCTCGTCCGGGTGACGGCACACAACCACTACCCGACCGATGCGAACGTCCAGGTCGCGGCGGGCTCGGACGGGGTTGTCCTGCTCGACGCCGGGACGTACCGGTGCGATTCCACCGTGTCGATCGTCCTGTTTGACGATGATCTTGCCGGAAACGGGACACAGGATGTCACCCTGGCGGCCTCTCCGTCCGGCGGCAGCCTGACCGTCACCCTGACCGAGGTGACGGGTGGAACCGTCGTCAAGTATGTCGGGCAGGCCGTCCTTGGGACGGATCTCGTGGTCCAGGATGGGGACACGCTGACGGTGACGTACGTGGACGCGGACAACGGCAACGGCGGGACGGACGTGTCGAAGACGGACACGGCGGCGGTCGACTGTGCCGGACCGGTGGTCTCCAACGTGCAGGCGACGGCAACGCACAATTCCATGACGATCACGTTCGACACGGACGAGCCGGGGACGACGACGGTGGTATGGGGGACCACGAGGCCGCCGACGCAGACCGCGGACGACAGCGCCCTGGTGACGGCCCATTCCGTGACGCTGACGGGGCTCGCTCCGTGCACGCGGTACTTCTTCGAGATCGTCACGGAGGACGCTCTGGGGAACCAGACGGTGGACGACAACGGTGGAGCGTACTACTCGGAGACGTCGGCCGGATGGGACGTTGTGTTTGAGGAGACGCTGGACGCCGATCCTGGGTGGACCATCGATAACGGCGGGAACGCCCACGGCTGGGCGTTCGGACAGCCGCAGGGGCAGGGGGGATCCCACGGAAGCCCCGACCCCACGGCGGGCCATACCGGGGACAACGTCTACGGTGTCAATCTTGCGGGTGACTACGACAACAGTCTTTCTGCGGACCAGCTCAAACTGGAGAGCGCCTCGGTCGACTGCACGGAGATGACGTCGGTGCAGCTCGCATACTGGCGGTGGCTCGGTGTGGAGCGTTCGTCCTACGACCATGCACGGATCCAGATCTCGGTGGATGGCGGGGCGTGGTCGACCATCTGGGAGAACACGGCCACGATGAACGGTGGGAGCTGGGAGGAGCACACCGTGGACGTCACCTCGCAGGCGGCGGGTCACGGGGACGTGCGGTTCCGGTGGACCATGGGTCCGACGGACGGATCCTGGCAGTTCTGCGGATGGAACATCGATGACATCCGGGTGGAGGGGGCCGTGCCGTGCTGTGTCGATGCGCCCCAGTGGCCGTCCGGCAGCGATGGCGTCGATTCGGTGGCCGAGACCAACACCGGCGGGAGTTGCCAGCTGACGGGGCTTGACATCGACTGGAGTCCGGCGACCTCGACGTGTGCGAGTGACATCGGCTACGACCTGTGGGTGGTCAAGGGCACCACCGTGGACTTCACCGCGCCGCCGACCTTTGCGGGGCTGAGTGGTACGCACCATCGGGTGATGGGGTTGTCTTCTGGTCAGCAGTACGCCGTGGCGGTCCGTGCGGTGGACGAGTTCGGGAACACGGACGCCAACACCCATGTCCTGACGGCGACGCCATCCGGCGATCTCTCGGGCGACGTCAACGGCGACTCGGCGGTGGACTCCGGCGATATCCAGGCGCTGCTGGCATACTTCTTCTCCGGGACGGCGCCGGCCGGCCACGGAGACGTGGACTGCTCTGGGGCCATCGACGCCGGTGACCTGGCGAGAGAGGTCCAGTACCGGGCCAACGGCCTGTACTGACGACTTCACAGACCGTTCGAAGTACGCCCCCGCTCCGGCGGGGGCGTATCTTTGGTGAATCCTCACTCTGATCCGGGTCGTGGGGGATGGGGCGTTGGTGCGGGGTTGTGGGATGGAGGGCGTCAGGAGAGAGGGACGATGACGACGGTGGCGGTCACGCGGTGGCGGAGGGCGTCGGCGGTGCTGCCGTGGACGATGTCCGACAGGCCGCGGTGGCCGTGGGCGCCGAGGAGCACGACATCGGCCCGGCATTCGGCGGCGAGGCGGGCGAGCTCGCGGACCGGGTCGCCCAGCCCCAGGTGCCAGGTGGCCTCGTACCCCGCGTCGGCCAGCGCGGCGGCGAGGGTCCGCAGGCGTTTCCGGTCGGCCTCGGTCTCGAGGTCGGAGCTGTGGTGGCCCATCACGCGGGCCGTGGGGCTCTCCACCACGTGCAGGAGCGCGATCCGGGCGCCGGGCGAGCCCTCGACGATCCGGATCGCCTCGTTGAGGAGGCGCTCCTCGCCACCGCCGAAGTCGAGGGCCACGGCGATGTTCCGGTACGCCTCTGGGGCCCGCAACTCGACCCGCGGTTCCTCGGGTGCCGTGTGGACACCCGTGGACACGGGCCTGGGAGCCCGGCCGCGGAGCCGGTCGACCACGGGTTTGAGGGCCACCCACAGGAGGAGCGCGGCAAGGCCCGCCGCCAGCGGGATGCCGACGATCCGGACCCACACGGCCGCGGCCCCGGCGGAGCCCAGCCACGAGGCGACCTCGTCCACCACGAGCTTGACGTTCAACGCGACGATGATACCCGCCACGAGCCACGCGAGCGTCCGGACGGTGCGTCCGATGGCGAACGTCCCCATCCTCCGGCGGTCGGCCACCAGGTGGATCAGCGGGATCACGGCGAACGGGAGCTGGAGCGAGAGGATCACCTGGCTGAGCACGAGGAGGCCGCCGGTGGAGCGCTCGCCGAACCAGAGGATCGCCGCCACGGCCGGGACCACGGCGAGGGTTCGGGTGATCAGCCGCCGCAGCCACGGACGGATCCGGAGGTTGAGGTAGCCCTCCATGACGATCTGGCCGGCGAGCGTCCCCGTGATGGTGGAGCTCTGCCCCGAGGCCAGGAGCGCCACGGCGAACGCCACCGGCGCGATGGACGCTCCCAGGATCGGCTGGAGCAGCCGGTGGGCGTCCTGGATCTCCGCGACCTCGTGGTGGCCGGTCCGGTAGAAGACCGCGGCGGCCATGACGAGGATGGCGGCGTTGACGAGGAACGCCAGGTTGAGGGCGATGGCGGAGTCCACCGTGTTGAGGCGGATCGCCGAACGGAGCTCCCCCTCCGACGTGCCGATCCGCCGGGTCTGCACGAGGGAGGAGTGCAGGTACAGGTTGTGGGGCATCACCGTGGCGCCGAGAATCCCGATGGCGATGTAGAGCGCGGTCGGGTCAGGGAGCGACGGGACGAAACCCCGAACCAGTCCGCCCCAGTCCGGCCGCGCCAGCACGATCTCCACGAGGAACGCGATTCCGATGGTCCCGACGAACGACAGGACCAGCGCCTCGAGCTTGCGGATGCCGAAGCTCGACAGCACGAGCAGCAGCAGGACGTCCGCCGTGGTGACCAGCACGCCGACGAGGAGCGGCAGTCCGAACAGCAGCTGGAACGCGATGGCCGAGCCGAGGACCTCGGCGAGGTCCGTGGCCGTGATGGCGATCTCGGCCAGGACGTACAGCGGGACGTTGACCCAGGCCGGGTAGGTCTCACGGCACGCCTGGGCGAGGTCTCTCCGCGAGACGATCCCGAGACGGGCGGCCAGGCTCTGGAGCAGGACGGCCATCAGGTTGGACATCAGGAGCACCCAGAGGAGCCGGTACTCGTAGCGGCTGCCCCCCGCAAGGTCCGTCGCCCAGTTGCCGGGGTCCATGTACCCGACGGCCACCATCATGGCGGGGCCTGCGATGGCCCACCACCGCCGAAACGGCGAACCGCCCTCGGGGATCTCCACCGAACCGTGGACCTCCTCGAGCGAACGGTGCTCCATTCGACCTCCCCCCGACAGCATTGTACCGGCCCGGCGGGCCGGACCTGCTCACTCCCAGTCCACGATCAGGTGATGGACCGCGGCGGGGACGGTGCTCCGGATCCGGCCGTCGATGAACCGTTCGACCTCCCGGAGACGGTGGCGCCGGGAGGCGTGGAGGAGCACCAGGTGACGGCAGCCGAGGCGAGGCACCAGCTCCAGGAGGTCGTCCATGTGCATGTGACCGTACCGGGCGGCCCGGTCCCGGTCCGAGGGCCGGAAGAACGTGCACTCCAGGAGGAGGACCTCGGCCGCGAGCAGCTCCGGCCGTTCCCGGAACAGCGCAGGACCCGTGTCCGCGCAGTACGAGAGGAGGGGGATGCGGTCCGTGACGGAGACTTCCTCGCCCGCCTCGCGGCGCCGCCGGATCGCCTCGCCGTCCAGGCCCGCAAGGTCCGGCCGCAGGTGCCGGTGGAGCCAGTCGATGCGGAGGCCGAGGGCCGGCACCCAGTGGTCGGTCCGGAAGAACGACAGCGTCATGTCCCGGCGCAGGGTGAGCTCTTCGTCCTCCGAGACCGGCCGGATCTCCACCCCGTACGGACGGCCTCCCTCCAGCCGGGCGTGGAGCTCGAGGAGCGCCTCGAGGTCGCCGGCGAGCTCCCTGGGAGCGATGAGGGTTCCGGGCCCCATGGCGTTGAGGAACCGCTGGCTGGCCCAGTAGGCGAGGGCGCCCAGGTGGTCCAGGTGGCCGTGGCTCAGGAAGACGGTCCCCATCGGCGGCAGCGCCCGGTGGGGGCGCCCGGGATCGAGCGCCAGCCGGAGCTGCGGCAGGACGACGAGGGTGCTCTCGCCGGCCCGGCTCCCGCCCGAGACCGTCAGGGGGCCCCAGGAGGTCTCGAGCTCCAGCGTCCTCAGCGGCACGGCAAGGCCCTCACCGGCCGGCACGAACGAGAAAGAACTGCGGCCTGGATCCGGCGTCGGGCATGTCGATCCTCAGGGTCCAGTTCGTCCCGTCCGGGAAGGTCTCCTCGAAGCTGCGGTACCCCAGGGGGCCTTGCTCCGCTCCGGTCAGCTGGACGCCAATGGTGCGGCGGCCGGAGGGGATGGCGAAGACCTTCTTGACGACCCCCGTTCCCTTCTTCTTCCGGCCGAGGAACCCCTTCCGGGTGAAATCGAACGGGATGACGCCCAGGGTCTCGCCCCCGATCGTCACCGTGATCGTGCCCGCGTTGATCGGCGAGTTGAAGTAGACGGTCAGCCGCGCCATCCCGGGCGTCGGGGTCGGTCTGATACCGGTGCGGCCTCGCCGGACCGTCCTCGGCGTGGGGCGCGCGGCCCTCGTCCGGGAGGCCCGCTGCCGCTCCCGGGCGAGCTCCAGGAAGTTTGCGGCAAGCTCGTTCTCCGGGTCGAGCTCGGCCGCTCGGGAGAACCGGCGCGCCGCCTCGCCGTACCGTCCCCGTCTGTAGAGCGCCTTTCCCTCGTCCAGGAGGGTCGCCGCCTCCTCGCGCTGCCGCAGCGTGGCCTGCTCCGCCTCGGAGCGGGCCCGGGAACGGGCCAGCAGCCGCCGGGCGGCGGGGGAGGCCGGCGCCTGATCGAGGGCGCGGCGCGCCGCCGCCTCGGCCGCCGCCGTGTCGCCCCGTTCCAGGGCGCGTTCGGCCTCCCGGAGCTGAATCACGGTGTGGTGAATCGAGCGCACGGCGGCAGCCGGAGGGGCGGGTGGCGGAGGGCCTGGCCTCGACAGGAGGAGCCAGCCGATGATGACGGCCCACAGCAGGAACCACCCCGCCACGATCCGGACCGCCCACGCCGTCTGGACCTCCCACTTCCAGAACGGAAGCGGGCCGGATTCCGGTTCTGCCTTCTCCGGGGGCTCCGGCTCCTCTCGGACGGCCGTCTCCGGCACCGGCTCCGGAAGCTCCGCCGCCGCGTCGTCGAGTGCCTCGACGGAGGGCAACGCGTCTCCCTCCGCGGCCGTTCCGGCCGCCGCCCCGGCGCCCGGATGGGTCTCGGCGTCAGGGTCCGTCCCCGCGTCGGTGGGCGGTGCCGCAGGCGGCTCCGCCGCGGGCTGGCCGGACGGCGTGGGGAAGACCCGGGTGTGGAGGTCCGGTTCGAACACGCCGGTCCGTTCCACGTCGCCCGGTTCCCGTGCGACGAGCGACTTGGCGAGAGCTGCCAGCACGCGGGCCAGTTCCCCTCCCGACTGGAACCGCTTCTCCGGCGCCTTCTCCAGGCACTTGAGCACGATCGGGTTGAAGGCGCCGGGGAGGCCCTTCCGGAGCGTCGAGGGCGGCGGGCAGGGCCGCTGGACGATGTTGTACGTCACCTCGGCCATGGTCTTGCCGGCGAACGGCTTCTTCCCCGTCAGCAGCTCGAACAGCACCACCCCGAGGGAGAAGATGTCCGAACGCCCGTCCACCGGTTTCCCGGTGATCTGCTCGGGCGACATGTAGTTCGGCGTCCCGATGAACTGCCCCTCGACGGTCAGGTTCGACGACTCCAGCCGGGCCACGCCGAAGTCGGCGATCTTGACCCCACCGGTCTCGGTCAGGAGGATGTTCGCCGGCTTGATGTCCCGGTGGACCACGCCCATGCTGTGGGCGTAGTCCAGCGCCAGCGCCACCTCCGCAACGATGCGGGCCGCCTCCGACGGACGGAACCGGTGGCCGTCCCGCAGCAGCTCGCGGAGGTTCCGGCCGCGGATCAGTTCCATGGCGATGAACACGACCCCGGTCTCCGTGTCCTCGCCGACGTCGTGGATCGTCACGATGGCGGGGTGGCTCAGCCGGCCCGCCGCACGGGCCTCCCGGAAGAACCGCTCCCGGAACTCGGCCGCGAGCTCCTCGTCCAGGTCGAGGCGCAACGTCTTGAGGGCCACGCTGCGGTCGATGATCGGGTCGTGGGCCAGGTAGACCACGCCCATCGCGCCGCGCCCGAGAACCTCCTTGATGACGTAGCGGCCGATCCGTTCGATGGTCACGGCCCCCATTGTAGCCGGGAACCGACCGGGCGTGTCCGGCGCGATCCGGACGGGGTGAGGGAACGGGAGCGGTCCGTCGATGGACAGGACGAGGCGGCGGGACGGACGAGCCTGCCCCGGAACTGGAGGAAGCGACAGATGGCGAAGAGACGGATCATCGCAGCAACGGCAACACTGATGCTCGTGGCAGCCTCGGCACTGGCGGGTTTTGCAGGTACGGACGTCTTCGTGGCCTCGGTCGGGCATGGCGCCGGGTCCGGCGGATCCCGGTGGATGACCACCCTGTGGATCCACAACCCGGGATCGTCGGCGGCCGACTGCCGGATCCAGCTCCTGATGCGCGACCGGACGAACCCGTCCCCGCCGACCTACAACGTGACCGTCCAGCCCGGTGACACGGTCCGGTTCGACGACGCCGTGTGGACGCTGTTCAACCTCGAAGCGTACGGTGCGCTCCGCGTGACGTCGGACCGCGACGTCGTGGTGAACTCCCGGATCTACAACCAGGAGGGTTCGGACATCTCAGAGACCCAGGGGCAGTTCTTCTCGGCGGTCCCGGCGGCGTTCGCCATCGGAGCAGGGGAGACGACCGACGTCCTGGGGGTCGACCAGGCGGGGGACGGCGATTTTCGGTTCAACTTCGGGATGGTGGAGGCCGGGGGACACGATGCCTGGGTCGACGTCACCCTCCTCGACGGCGACGGGAGGTCACTGGGCAGCAAGACCTATCCCCTCCGGCCGTGGGAAGCCATCCAGACCAACGTCTCCGACCTCGGGGCAGGCAGTGCGCCGTCGGAGAACGGCAGACTCCACTTCGTGGTCGAGACCCGGAGTCATGGCAAGGTGATCGTCTTCGGTTCGGGGATCGCCAACGGCTCGCAGGACCCTTCGACCTTCGAGATGACGATGCACGCGGCGGCCGCTCCCGGGGGCGGCGGCGACATCACGGCGGTCCACGCCGGCGCAGGGTTGAGCGGCGGGGGCTCGTCGGGGGACGTGACGCTCGCAATCGCGAGCGCCGGTGTGACGAAGACGATGCTCGAGGCGGCGGGAGGGTCGAGCGGCCAGGTGCTGGGCACCGACGGTGCGCACCTCGTGTGGACGAGCGTGGGCGGCAGCTTCTCGCTGCCGTACTCCGGGACCGCCAGCACGACCTCCGATGCGGCGTTCCAGGTGCTCAACAGCGGGGTCGCCGTGGCCGGTGACAGCCAGACCAGCGCGGGCGTCTACGGGTCGGCCCACGCGGCGGGCCAGGCGGGCGTGATGGGGTTCAACAACGAGGGGGTCGGGACCGGCGGCGTCTCCAGCGACGATGCGGGCGTCTACGGCGGCAGCTTCGACGGTCCCGGCGTCCGTGGCGAGAGCGTGAACAACGCCGGCATCCTGGGGACGGGTGATGACTTGGGCGTCTACGGGCAGGCGGGCCAGCCGGTGATGCTGACCTTCACCGTGCCCCAGGGGGTGCGCGGGGACAGCGGCGACGGCATCGGGGTGACCGGCGTCAGCGAGAGCGGCACGGGAGCGTACGGTACGAGTGGCACGGGTCCCGGTGTGCTCGGTCAGAGCGGCAGCAGTGACGGCGTCCGGGGACTGAGCCAGAGCGGCGACGGGGTCCGCGGCGAGAGCCACGGCGACGCCAGGTCCGGCGTCTACGGGGTGTCCGACCACACGGGCGGGTACGGCATGTTTGCGAGGAACACGGCGCTCTCCTCCCACGGCTTCTTCGGCGGCATGTACGCGGGGATTGCGTTCGTCGGAGCCCTGGGCCAGTCCGACGCCCCCAACGGTGTGGGCGTGATGGGGATCGCCAACGGCTCCACCGGTATCGGGGTGTACGGCAAGGGCGTCGGGAATGCGGGGATCTTCGACGGGAACGTGACGATCAACGGGAACCTCGAAGTCAGCGGAACCGTCAGCAAAGGCGGCGGGAGCTTCCGTATCGATCACCCGCTGGACCCGGAGCACCGGTACCTCTACCACTCGTTCGTCGAGTCGCCCGACATGATGAACATCTACAACGGCAACGTGCGGACGGACGCCGACGGGTACGCGGTGGTCGAGCTCCCGGACTGGTTCGAGGCGCTCAACCGGGACTTCCGCTACCAGCTCACCGTGATCGGCGAGTTCGCGCAAGCCATCGTCGCCGAGGAGATCCAGAACGGCCGGTTCGTCATCCGGACCGACGCCGGGAACGTCAGGGTCTCCTGGCAGGTGACGGGCATCCGCCACGACGACTGGGCCAACGCCCACCGGATCCCGGTGGAGCAGGAGAAGGCCGTGAACCGCGACTGACTGCATCGCAGCTTCCCCGCCTTCAGCGAACGGAACATCCGGGGACCGGCCCGTGCCGGCCCCCTTCCGCTTTCCGGATCGCACCGCCACATGGCGACAGGCCAACGGCCTCCACGAGAAAGGGACAGTGTCCGGCTCCCGATCGAGCCGGAGCGAACCGGCGGCCGGAGCGGGTGAAGGCGCACACGTTCATCTGTTTCCTCGCCTTGGTGATCCACCGGGTCATGCGGTGGAGGATCAGTGGAAAGCTGCTACCGTTCTCGCCGGAGTACCACCTGGAGAAGCTCAAGACGGTGCAGCACCACACAGGTGAGGCTCGCCACGGGGACGCTCCTGTCCGGCGTCACGGCGATCGCCCCCGAGCAGCGGAGCCTCTTCGAGGCCATTGACGTCCCGCCCCCGACCCGGGGGAAGCTCCCCAGAGAGTTGTAGAGGGAACTTTTTCGAACCCGATCCAATGATGTCAATCACTTGCGCTCGTAACTGTCGAACTTGGGTGGTCCATGAAGGGGGCTGAGGCGGCGTGTCCTGTGTCGAGACCCGACGCCCGACTTCTCGCGCCCGGTATCCGTTCATTCCAGAGGCCGAAACGGGTTCCTGACCTTCACGCCGGCGTAGTCCTGACCGTGGTTCAGATCCTCGGAGAGGACGAGGGAGCACGGCGTGCGGCGTGCCCCCTCGAGAATGGCAGCGTCCCAGAGGGAAAGACCGTAACGCCGGGAGAGAACGATCGCGTCCTCGACGAGCTGCGAGTCGGCCGGAACGACCCGCCAGGTCCGGAGGGCACGGATGAGGCGCAGGGCATCGGAGCCATCCATCGGAGGGGAGAGCTTCCGCGTGAGGGTGGCAATAAGCTCGAGGAGGACCTGGGTGCTGATGGCGAAGCATCCCTCCTCGAACCCCCTTTTCATGAGCCGGGCCGCGACCCTATGCTTGGATGGATCCTGGAGGGCCACGGCATGAACGAGGACGTTGGTGTCGATGAAGGCCTCGATTTCAACGCTCATGAAGTTCCTCGCGACGGGGGAGTTGCATGCCGGCTCTCCCCGCGGGGTGATCGATCAGATCTTCGATCTCGGAGAGTGCCCGGAGACGGAGTCCGCGTTCATCCACGAGAAACCGGAGCTGTTCCCGGAGCAGATCGCTCAGGGAACGTCCCTCCCTGGCCGCCACGATCCGGGCCGCTTGCAGCAGTTCCTCATCCACTGTCAGTGTCACGTTTCGTCGGCCCATCGTCTCTCCACGGTTTCAGTGTATCACGGGATCTGTGTCGAACTGGCCGGCCAGGCTCGACCATCTGGATGGCACGTCCGTGGATCCGGCGGTCGTGAACGTGGGCATCTCGAGCGCGTCTGATCCCTCCCTTCGCCCGCCCAGGAACGAGCGAAGCGATGTTCCGACTCGCGTTCCAGAGAACCTGAGCCCGTCACGATTGGGACTGTCCCCACAACGGAGCCCTCCGCCATCCAGCGGTCGAGCGCAGCTGAGATGCGATTCCTTCCGGAGAAGTGATTGCTTCGGCCCCTTCGGAGTCTCGCGAGGGCGGGGCGGAGTAGTCGCCACGTCGATTCAGCCTTCTCATGGAAAGGGTGTAGCGCTACCGCCACCGGCAGAGGCCGCGGTTGTCATGGGGGCCGGGCGGGCGTATGCTTGCGGCCGCGCGGCGATGCAGCGTGGCGTCGCTGTGCCCATTTCACCAGTGCATCGGTCCACCCCGGATGGGGTGCAAGGAGGTTTCCGACATGACCAAGAGACGCATGGTCACCATCGACGGTAACGAGGCCACCGCCTCGGTCGCGCACCGGATCAACGAAGTGTGCGCGATCTACCCCATCACACCCTCCTCGCCCATGGGCGAGCACGCAGACGAGTGGTCGGCCCAGGGCCGGACCAACATCTTCGGGACCGTCCCCGATGTCGTGGAGATGCAGTCCGAGGGCGGCGCCTCCGGCGCGGTCCACGGGTCGCTCCAGGCCGGGGCCCTGACCACGACGTTCACGGCCTCCCAGGGCCTGCTCCTCATGATCCCCAACATGCACAAGATCGCGGGCGAGCTGACCTCCACGGTGTTCCACGTCTCGGCGCGGACCGTGGCGACCCACGCCCTGTCGATCTTCGGCGACCACTCGGACGTCTACGACTGCCGGGCCACCGGGTTCGCCATGCTGGCGTCCAACTCGGTCCAGGAGGCCCACGACTTCGCCTGCATCGCCCAGGCGGCCTCCCTGGAGAGCCGGGTGCCGTTCCTCCACTTCTTCGACGGTTTCCGGACCTCCCACGAGGTCTCGAAGATCGAGGAGCTGACGGACGACGACCTCCGGGCCATGATCGACGAGGAGCTGGTCCGGGCCCACAAGGAGCGGGCGCTCAACCCCGACCGCCCCGTCCTCCGCGGAACCGCCCAGAACCCCGACGCCTTCTTCCAGGCCCGTGAGGCGATCAACCCGTTCTACGCGGCGTGCCCGGGGATCACCCAGAAGGTCATGGACCGGTTCGGCGAGCTGACCGGCCGAGCCTACCACCTGTTCGACTACGTGGGCCACCCCGAGGCCGAGCGGGTCGTCGTGCTGATGGGCTCGGGCGCCGAGGCCGTCCACGAGTACGTGGAGTGGGCCGTGGCGCGGGGCGAGAAGGTCGGCGCGATCAAGGTCCGCCTCTACCGGCCGTTCTCGAAGGAGCACCTGGTGGCGGCGCTGCCGGAGACGGTGAGGACCATCGGCGTGCTCGACCGGACCAAGGAGCCGGGCGCCCTGGGCGAGCCGCTCTACCTCGACGTGGTGACGGCGCTGGCCGAGGCTCGTTCCGAGGGGCTGACGGAGCTCGCTCCGCGGATCGTCGGAGGCCGGTACGGCCTGTCGTCGAAGGAGTTCAACGCCGGGATGATCAAGGGCGTCTTCGACGAGCTGGCGAAGGAGAAGCCGAAGAACCACTTCACCGTGGGGATCATCGACGACGTCACCCACACCTCCCTGCCGCTCAACGAGCATTTCGACATCGAGCCCGACGAGGTCACCCGCGCCGTGTTCTGGGGGCTGGGCTCCGACGGCACGGTGGGCGCCAACAAGAACTCGATCAAGATCATCGGCGAGGAGACGGACAACTGGGCCCAGGGCTACTTCGTCTACGACTCGAAGAAGGCCGGCGCCATCACCATCTCCCACCTGCGGTTCGGCCCGCGGCCGATCCGTTCGACCTACCTGATCAAGAAGGCCAACTTCGTTGCCTGCCACCAGTGGGTGTTCCTCGACAAGTACGACGTGCTCGAGCACGCCGCCGAGGGCGCCACGTTCCTCGTCAACTCCCCGTTCAGCCCGGAGGAGACGTGGGACCGGTTCCCCCGCGAGGTGCAGGAGACGATCCTGGAGAAGAAGATCAAGGTCTACTGCGTGGACGCCTACACCGTCGCCCGCGAGGTCGGAATGGGCGCCCGGATCAACACGATCATGCAGACCTGCTTCTTCGCCATCTCCGGCGTACTGCCCCGGGATGAGGCCATCGACCAGATCAAGCAGGCCATCGTCAAGTCGTACTCCAAGAAGGGCGACGAGATCGTCCAGCTCAACTTCAAGGCCGTGGACATGGCGCTCGCCTACCTCCACGAGGTTCCGGTGCCCGGAAAGATCACGGCGACCCACACCCGGCCGCCCATCGTCCCGGAGAACGCGCCCGAGTTCGTCAAGCGCGTCACCGCCGTGATGATCGCCGGCCACGGCGACAAGCTGCCCGTCTCGGCGTTCCCCGTGGACGGCACCTGGCCCACGGCCACGACCCAGTGGGAGAAGCGGAACATCGCCCTGGACATCCCGGTCTGGGACGAGGAGCTCTGCATCCAGTGCAACAAGTGCGCGCTGGTCTGCCCCCACGCCGCCATCCGCGCCAAGGTGTACGATCCGGAGATCCTGGAGGGCGCTCCGGAGGGGTTCAAGTCCGTCGATTACAAGGCCAAGGACTTCAACGGGTTCAAGTACACGATCCAGGTGGCGCCGGAGGATTGCACCGGGTGCACCCTCTGCGCCAGGGTCTGCCCGGCGAAGGACAAGACCAACCCGGACCACAAGGCACTGGACATGGTGCCGCAGCGGCCGTTGCTTGAGCAGGAGAAGGCCAACTGGGACTTCTTCCTGACCATTCCGGAGATCGACCGCACGAAGGTCAAGCTCGACGTCAAGGGGACGCAGTTCCTCCAGCCGCTGTTCGAGTTCTCCGGCGCGTGCTCCGGGTGCGGCGAGACGCCGTACATCAAGCTCCTGACCCAGCTGTTCGGCGACCGGGCCCTGATCGCCAACGCCACGGGGTGCTCCTCGATCTACGGCGGCAACCTGCCGACCACGCCGTACGCCGTCGACCGTGACGGCCGCGGTCCCACGTGGTCCAACTCCCTGTTCGAGGACAACGCCGAGTTCGGCCTCGGGTTCCGGCTGGCCATCGACCAGGCCACCGAGTTCGCCCGCGATCTGCTCAAGCGGCTGGCGCACGAGATCGGCGACGAGCTCGTCACGGCGCTCCTGACCGCCGACCAGTCCGACGAGGCCGGGATCGCCGCCCAGCGCGAACGGGTCGCGGCGCTCCGGAAGAAGCTCGAGCGGATCGATTCCCCCGAGGTGCGCCACCTGGAGACGGTGGCCGACTACCTGGTCAAGAAGTCGGTCTGGATCGTCGGCGGCGACGGCTGGGCGTACGACATCGGCTACGGTGGGCTGGACCACGTCCTCGCCCTCAACCGCGACGTCAACATCCTCGTGCTCGACACGGCGGTGTACTCCAACACCGGCGGCCAGGCCTCCAAGGCCACACCGCTGGCCGCGGCGGCCAAGTTCGCCGTGGCGGGCAAGCCCATCGCCGACAAGGACCTCGGGATGATGGCCATGACCTACGGCCACGTCTACGTCGCCCAGGTCGCCTTCGGGTACAAGGACTCCCAGACCGTGAGGGCGTTCACCGAGGCCGAGTCGTACCCCGGCACCTCGCTGATCATCGCCTACTCCCACTGCATCGCCCACGGGTACGACCTGGGCGACGGGCTCGACCACCAGAAGCTCGCCGTGGAGTCCGGCCTCTGGCCGCTGTACCGGTTCGACCCGCGGCGCACCGTCCAGGGTCAGCCGCCTCTCAAGCTGGACTCCAAGGCGCCCTCGGTGGCCGTGGCCGAGCTGGCGAAGCGCGAGGCGCGGTTCCGCATGGTGGCCAAGACCAACCCCGAGCACGCCGAGGAACTGCTTCATCGCGCGGAGCGCACGGCGCGGGCGCGGTTCGAGGTCTACCGCCAGCTGGCCCAGATCCGGGTCGACGCCCCGGAGACCGGCGAGACGAACTGACGAGACCCAGGAGCACGACCCCGGGGGCGGCCACATGGCCGCCCCCTTTCCTGTGCCCCCATCCGCGGCCCGCCCTCCGAACGCCCCGGGATCGACTCGCGCTCGAACCCGATGCGAACGGTACGCCGGGGGGTGAACCGTCGCCCGCCCCCCGCGCTTCGCGCGGGCTGCGCGCCTCGCCCGAGCACCCCGGTGGGAGCAAGCTCCCCCCGGTTCGCCCGTGCGACGCGCTGGCGCCGCCTGCGGCGTCGCGGCCGGCCGCCTGGGCTTCGTTGGAGGGGGGCGTGTCATCGACTTTGTATGAACGGGGCCGCGAGTCTCGCACCCCCTCCTCGCTTCGTCGGGGCGCCGCCGCAGGCCGGGCGCCGCGTGCGCGGCTCCCCCGGGTCGCTCTGCTCCCCGGGGCCGTGGGGGCGGGTGCGCCCCGGCTCCTGCGGCTCGGGCTGCACTCCGTGGCGACGCACCGGTGACGAGTGCTCGACCCCTTACCCTTCCCCCACCCAACCCCCCTCTCGGGCCAAGGGGTCTGCGCTCCCGCCCCCGGCACGCCTCCACGGGGCTTGCCCTCGCCTCCGTCGCCGGACCACCCCCGCCCCCACGCCGGCCCGTTCCTCGTGGGGTGCTCGATCGCTGGATGGCGGAGGGCTCCGTTGTGGGGACAGCCCCGATCGTGAAGGGCTTGGTTCTCCGAGGCGCCAACCGGGACATCGCTTCGCTCGTCCCTGGGGGGACGGGGTGTGGGTACCATGTGGGGCGGTCTCGTTTCGGCCGATGGGTTGGTTGGGTTGAGGGGATCATCCCGATCGTGAAGGCCGGTGGTTCCATGGATCCGCTCAGAGGGGGTTGGGTCCGGATCCTTCCGCCCTCAGCCGTCTCTCCAGTGTCCTGACGAAGCAGGCTTGCCTCGGGTCCGTGCACCACGGCGATTCCGGATGGGTCCGGCAATGGTCGACGATGGCGCCGGCAAGTCTTCGAACCTCCGGCTTCTTCCAGGAGGATCGTGCCCACACGTTTCTCGGGAGAATCGCCGGCACGAGGAGCTTCAGCATCCCCTCCGTGAGCTCCCCTCCCCGGGAGACGTAATCGCTGGCCTCCCCGAGGATGGCCCATGAGAACCCGTACCGGTACATGGCCCTGAGGTAGGGTTCCCACTGCCGCGGCTCCAGTCGGGCTATGGGCCGGAGGTACACCGTAGCGACCGTGTGATGGCCGTCCCATTCCCATTCGACGTCCGTGCTGTCGCTGTCTTCTTCGGGTTTGCCGCGAACGAACGTCACCACACTGCTCTTCAGGGGCCCCTTGTAGAGGACACCGACCGGCATGTACCGGCTCTTCCAGAAACTCACAGCCGATCCGTGGTTGCCAGGGAAGGTGAACCGGCCGTCGGGACCGGTAATCATCGACACGTAGTTGGTCTGGGACGTTTCGGGGAGCCGTTCGAGGAGGGAGGGGGAAGGGATGAGTCGGAAGTCCATCTCTTTGCCCACCCCCTGCACCCGGACGCCTTCCAGTGGCTCTCTGCCGTTCCAGTCGAGCACCACTCCTTTCAGTGGTGGCACGCCGGGTTGGAGCATGGGATTGGCCCGAACGCCCAGGATGGCAGTGGGATAGATTATTGGATAGCAGCCGGACGTCACGATGCACAGCACCGTCGTTCCAGCCGCCAGGATTACGCCCGTCCGTACCATCTGCAGACTGCCTCACTTTCCTCTCGAGTCGTTGACGCAATTCTACAACGAACCGTTTCTTCGGCACGCCGGACATCGACTCCCCGGACGCCCGGAGGCCGGAGGACCCGTCGAGGAGAGCTACGGTGTTTTCTGGAGCAGGGCGGGATCCCGCATCTCCGGTCCGTGGGCCGGCGTCGCTGGTATCCTGGAGGGTACGGAGGTTGCTCATGTCCGACATGGAAGGGCGGCGGTTCGTCGTGACGGGCGGTTCGAGCGGGATCGGGCTGGCCACGGCCCGGCACCTCGCGGAGCACGGGGCCCGGTTGTGTCTCGTGGCGCGGCGCCCCGAGCGCCTGGCGGGCGTGGTGGCGTTGCTCGGGGGCGAGGCGTGGGGGCATGCCTGCGACGTCGGCGATCCAGCGCAGGTCGAGGAGCTCGGGCTCGCGGTGGCGGAGCGGTGGGGCGCCCTCGACGGCGTGGTGAACTGTGCGGGTATCGCGCCCCCCGGCGACGTGGAGGGGACCGATCCCGAAACGTGGGATCGGGTGTTCGGCGTCAACGTCCGCGGGCCGTTTTTCGTCGTCCGGACGCTCCTCCCGTACCTGCGGGCAGGCACGTCTCCCGCCGTGGTCAACGTCTCCTCCACGCTGGCGGTCAGGCCGATTCCCGGGATGGTCGCCTACAACGCGTCGAAGGCGGCGCTCGACCAGCTGACCCGTACGCTGGCCCTCGAGCTGGCGCCGGCGGTCCGGGTCAACGGCGTCATGCCGGCGGTGGTGGACACGCCGATCCACGCCACGCGCGGGCTGACGGCCAGCGAGGTCGAGGCGATGGCGTCCCTCCACCCGCTCGGACGGATCGGGACCCCGGAGGACGTGGCCGAGGCGATCGCCTTCCTCCTGTCGGACCGGGCCTCCTGGATCACCGGAGCGATCCTTCCCGTGGATGGGGGCATCCTGGTCAGCTAAGGCCGGCGAGGACCCGGCCCGGAGGCGGGGTGATTCCGATCCGCCGGGACCCGTCGTCCAGGGCCGTCAGCGTCACCCGCCACACGGGGGTGGCCGGCGGGAGCCGGCGTTCGAGCAGACCGCCGGGCCACTCCACTGCGCAGACGGCGTCGGTCTCGGACAGCAGCTCCTCCAGGCCGATGGCGTCCAGTTCCTCGGGACGCCGGATCCGGTAGAGGTCCACGTGGTGAAGGCGGTGGACGGGCGAGCCGGGACGGCACGGGTAGCTCTGGACGAGCACGAAGGTGGGCGAGTCGACCTCGCCGGGATCGGCCCCCAGCGCCGCCGCGAGCCCCCTCACGAGCGTCGTCTTTCCGGCGGCGAGCTCACCGGTCAGGAGCACGGCATCGCCGGCGCCGACGCTCTCGCCGAGCCGGCGGCCCACGGCCTCGGTCTCCTCGGGCGTCCGTGTCACGATCACGGGCATCGCCATGCAACCTCCCGGCTCATCGTACCCTCTTCCGCCACGGGCGTGCGCCCCCGGCGAGCACGACTGCGGAGGCCGCGAGCGCCGGGAACATCGGTTCGACCCCCAGCGGGTAGCGGCCTCCGCGGGCCGCCGCGATCCATGCGACGGAGACGGCGGCCGCCGCGACGATGGCCGGGGCCACCGCCCGCGCCGGCGGGCGGATCCGCTCCGGGAGGTGGATGCCGAGGACGGGGAGCAGCAGCGACGAGGTCACGACGGTGCCCACGTGGTGCCAGAGCTCCACGACGGAAGAAAACAGCATCGCGCCCGCCGCGGCCAAACCCGCCCCGAACACGAGTCCGGCGCGGGTCAGCCGGCGGTCGTCGGCGGCCGAGCCCGGAACGAGGATGTCGTGGCCGAAGGTGGCCGCCGTGAGGAACAGGTAGGAGTCCAGGGTGGACATCACGGTGGCCAGGAGGCCGAGCAGGAACAGGGCCTGGGACCACGGGGGGAGGACGAGTCCCGCCAGCGCGGGGTAGGCGGCCACGGGATCGGCGAGGTCGGGGAGGAGCACCCTGGCCGCGAGGCCCGCCGTCACCGTCAGGAAGTCGAAGACGGCCCAGCAGACGATGGAGAGCAGCACGCCCGTCCGGGCGATCTCCCTGTTCCGTGCTGCGAAGACCCGCTGGTAGAACGCCGGCTCCACGAGTGTCTGGAGTGCGATCAGGTACCAGACGGCGACGGTCTGCCAGCCGAGCCCGCCGTCCCAGCTCCGGTGGGTCGCAGGCAGGGCGCTCCAGAGGGCGCCGAAGCCCCCCACGCGGGCGAGGGCCGCGGGGACGACGAGCGCGAAGCCGCCGTACATCAGGACCATTTGCAGCACATCGGTCCGGACCACGGAGCGGAAGCCGGCGAGGCCGACGTAGAACGCCGAGAACGCCGTGCCGGCGAGGATCGCGGCCGGAAGCGGCCAGCCGAACGCCGTGCTCAGGAGCGTCCCGAGCATCAGCACGTAGGCCGCCGGGCTCGTCTGGAGAAGGATCGCCGCGGCACCGGTCCGGCCCGCGCACGGGCCGTACGCCCGGGCGAGGAGCTCGGGGATCGAGAGGGCACCCGTGTCCCGGAGCCGCCGGGCCAGCAGCAGGGCGAAGAGCGCGGCGGCCAGGTAGTACGGCAGCCCGAACACGACCCACGTGGAGACGCCGTACCGCCACGCGTACTCGCCGATGCCGAGCACGCCGCCGTACCAGGTCGTGACCAGGGTGGCGACGAACGCCGGGAGCGTCAGGCTCCTGCCGGCCAGGAGGTAGTCTACGCCCTCGCCGCCGCGCCGCCGCCACGCCAGGACGAGGAGGGCGGCCGCGTAAAGGGGAACGAGGAGCCCGGCGGGACCGGCCACGGGTCAGGCGGGTCCGGACTCCCGCCGCCTGCGGTCCTTCATCGCCCGCATTTGGTGCTCGGCGTGGGAGATGGCGGCCGGGATCTCCTCCCGCGAGTGGCAGGAGGCGACGCCCCAGCTGACGCGAAGCGGCGTGGGGTAGGGGAAGTCGGCCAGCGACTCGTCGAGGAGACGCATCAGACGGGCTGTCTGACGGATCGAGGAGGAATCGTCGGTGTCCTGCATCACGGCGAGGAACTCGTCGTCGTCCCAGCGGACGACCAGATCGCCGTCGCCACTGGCCTCCTTCAGGATCGTGCCGAGCAGGGAGAGCGCCTCGTCCCCGGCCTCCCTTCCGTGCCGTTCGTTGATTCGGCCGAGGCCGTCCACGTCCAGGACGAGGACCGAGACCGGCCGTGCCTCGTCCCACGCCTCAAACCAGTTCCGTAACGCTTGGCGCGTGCATGTGCCGGTCAGGGCGTCGAGCTCCGAGATCCTGTTGAGCTGTTCCTGGACCCGCAGCGCTTCCCGGAGCTTCCGCCTCAGCCGGAGGTTCTCGTGACCGAGGGCAGTCATCACCAGGCCGATTCCGATGGCCAGCTCGGCGCCCGTGTCGATCAGGAGACCGTACGGGATGAACGCCGCGGCGTCGAGTCCGGAGATGTTCGTCGACAGGTAGAAGAGATGGCTGGTCATCTGCGCAAGGACACCTGTGACGACGAACCACCGCCCCACGAGCATCCCGCCGGCTCCCGCGAGGATCGCCCCTGCGGCGCCGCTGAGCAGCGCCTGGAGGATCGCCTCCAGTGTGAAAGCGTCCCGGGGTTCCAGCATGAACGCCAGGATGCTCCAGATCCCGACGAGCATCCCGAGGATCGGCAGGCTTCTCCGGAACCACCCGGGGCTTTCGATGTAGAGCAGGAGACCGAGGATCAGGGCCGAGCTCGCTGACATGACGAGGACGCCGTAAGGTGCAACGATCCACCGGACCCCGCGCTCGTAGTAGACCATCGCTCCGAGAAGGCCGATGGCCGCCAGGGCGAAGGTCGCGACCCACCACCGGGTCCACGGTCTCGGGTGACGCCGGCCGACCACCGCGAGCCCCGCCGCGGCGATCGTGCAGACGAGCACCTGCGATGCGAGGCCGTACAGCGTGGTCGCTGTCCCCATGGTTGGGAAAGTGTATCAGAGGTTCCCGCCCAGGATGGTGACGGATGGCGGTGTGAGGCCGGTCACCGCTGCACCGGAATGGACTGTCCGAGTAAGATGGGTTGATCCTACTGTTGGGATGGGAGGATGCAGACGATGGCAAGGTGGATCGGTGGGGTGATGGCGGTACTCGTGGCCGGAACGGTGTGGAGCGCCATGATCGTGCCTCCGGCGGACCTCGGCGAGCTTGTGGCGACCAGTGAATGTGTGGTGGTGGCCCGGGCTCGTGCGTCGCGGGGCGGTCCGGGACCGTACGTCCCCCACACCGTGACCCGGTTTGCGAGGGTCGAGCTCGTAACCGGCACCGATCCTGGGCCGGAGTTCCTCGTGTCGGTCCCCGGAGGCCGGGACGGTGGGATCGAGACGGTGGTTCCCGGCGCGCCATCCTTCCGGCCGGGCGGGGAGTACCTTCTGTTCCTTGCCCGGGGAGCGGACGGTCTCTGGCGGGTCCGGACGCTGGCGTACGGGGTGCTGGAACGTGTCGAGATCGAGGGCGAGCTGTACTTCCGGCCTGTCGTGGAGCGTGAGGCGATCGGTTTCGTGCGCCGGTTCGACGTGGAGGTACCAGGTGTCTACCGTGCGGCGGCGCTGGTCCGGGAGCTGCGTGAGGTCGCGGCGGGACGCACGGTATGGGACGGACGGGTGGCGCTCGCGCCCGAGACGGTCCGCGAGCGGTTCGCCGAGAAGGACGCTCCCTCGAGCTGCCGGTTCATGACGGCGTCGGACGGGCATGGGGTTCGCTGGTTCGCCTTCGATGACGGTGGTTCGGCGACGATCCGGGCCACCACGCCGGGCCAGACGGGGATCGGGGACGGCGGAACCGGAGCGGTGTCCGCCGGCGCGGCGGCGTGGACGGACGACGGCGGATCGGCCATCGAACTCGTCTACGGCGGGACGACCGCACGGAGCATCTCCTGCTCGGGGACCGGAACCCACTACCAGGGCGACGCCGTGGTGTTCGACGATCCGTGCGGCGATATCGATCCGCTCTCCAATTGCACCGGGACGCTCGCGTACGGCGGCCCGAGCTTCTACACCTCGACCCGGACGTTCGACGGCCAGCAGTGGCACGAGGCGGTCTCCCTGTTCGTCGTGGTCAACGACGGCTCCGAATGCGCCGGTGAGACGAACTTTGCGGAGTTCATCACCCACGAGCTCGGGCACGGCCTGGGGTTCGGGCACCACACGGACTCGGATGCGACCATGTACGCCTACTGCTGCCACTACCCCCGGGGAGCCGGGCTCGGGGCGACGGACCGGGCCTGCGCGGCGTACCTCTACCCCGACGCCTCCGCACCGACGCCGCCGGCGGCCCCGTCGAACCTGACGGCCACGGCCGTCTCGGAGACACGGATCGACCTCTCGTGGACGGACAACTCCGACGATGAGGACGGCTTCGAGATCCGGCGGAGCACGGGCGGGGCGTTCACGCGGGTGGCGGCCGTGGGCGCGGACACCACCGCGTGGTCCGATACGACCCTCGCCCCGTGCACCGGTGCGAGCTACGTCGTGGTGGCGACCGGCTCGGCGGGTAGCTCGGACGCCTCGAACATCGCCTCGGCCGCAACGTCGGGGGATCCGCCGGCGCCCCCGTCGGGTCTCGCGGCAACGGTCACGGAGCTTCCGGCGGTGGAGCTGTCGTGGACCCTCGCCTCCCCCGCACCGGACTCCGTGACCGTCGAACGGGCCGCGGGCGGAGGCATCTTCGGGACGCTGGCCGTCCTGGGAGGGACCGCCGCCTGGTACCGGGACACGGCGGTGGAGGCTGGCGGGAGCTACCGGTACCGGGTTCGCGCGGGCAACGGGTGCGGCGCCTCGGACCCGTCGGACGAGGTCGGCGCCACGATCCCGGACGGCGGGGAGCCGATCTCGGTGGACTTCTCGTGGACTCCCCAGCAGCCGTTCCCCGGCGAGCCGGTCCGGTTCACGGTATCGGTCTCGGGGCCCGCCGAGACGTTGTCCTGGGACTTCGGGGACGGGACCACATCGTCCGGCGGCGACACGGCACACACGTTTCCCCGGGAGGGCGTATACACCGTCCGGCTGACCGCTGCGGGGGAAGGGGCGTCGGCCGTGGCCGAACACACGGTGGCGGTCCAGTCCCCGCCGCCGCTGGTGGCGGCCTCGGCCCGGACCCCGGGGGTCAACGGGACCTCGTGGCGGACCGATCTGGCCGTGCTCGGTGTGGGGGCGGCCGCCTCGTGGGGACGCATCGTTCTCCACGGCGCCGACGGCGGGACGCTCGGCGAGCTTCCGTACTCGGTGGCGCCTGGCGAGCTCCGGGTCCTGGAGGACGTCGTGGGCCAGATGGATGTGGAGGGAACGGGCTCCCTTGAGGTGGTGCCGGAATCCGGCACCGTTCCCCATGTCATGTCGCGGACGTACACCGGAGAGTCCGGCGGAACCTACGGTCAGGCGATCCCGACCCAGGCGCTGATCCACGCGGGACACCTCGTCATCACGGGGCTGCGGGGCGCTCCGGGGTTCCGGACGAACTTCGGACTGGCCTCGGCCTCGGCGTCCGCCGTCACCGTGACGCCCGTGCTGCACGTGAATGGACGGTCCATCCACGGGCCGGTCCTCGCACTGAGGCCCTACCAGCAGTCCCAGTGGCCCGTCGACGCGATCTTCGGCTCCGGTGTCCTCGACGGAGAGGACGCCGCCACGCTGGAGCTCGAGGTCACGGGGCCGGTGGCGGCCTACGCCTCGGTGGTGGACGAGCTCTCGGGCGATCCGGTCTTCCTGCCTGCGGTACGGCCGGCGACGGACTGGCTCGTGCCCGTGGTCGGCCGCGGTGCGGGTGCCGAAGGCACCATGTGGGATACGGATCTCGTGCTCGCCAACCTCACCGGAGAGCGGGTCACGGTGGCGCTGGAATACCGGGGGGGCGGGACGGTCGGCCATCAACGGACGACCCTTTCCTTCGGAGCGGGTGAGACGCGGCGGATTGCCTCGGTGCAGCAGACACTCTGGGGGATCGGCGCAGGACTCGGGAGCGTGGCGGTCTCGGCCACCGGTCCGGTGGCTGTGGAGACCCGGATCGCCACCCCGCGTCCCGGCGGTGCGGGAAGCATGGGCCAGCGGATCGGGGCCCTGACGGCCGAGGCGGCCGGGACCGGTCTGTGGATCGTTCCCTGGGTGCGCCATGACGCCGGTTTCCGGACCAACATCGGGATCGTCAACGCCGGGACGGCCGCGCGGACCGTGTCCCTTGTCCTGCACCGCGGGGACGGGACCGTGGCCGGGGGGCGGCAGGTCACCGTGCCGGCGGGCGGACTGGTCCAGTCCTCCCTCGAGGCGCTGTTCGGTGCGGACGCGCTCCCGGCGGAGGGCTGGGTCGAGGCCGCAAACCGTCCGCAGGGGGTGATGCTCTACGCCTCCCAGGTCGACAACGTCAGCGGCGATCCGGCGTTCGTCCCGGGCGGGTGAGGGGCTCCCGCTCCTCCCGGGTCAGGGACCGGTCGGCCGGCCGAGCTGGACGGCGAGGGCCCGGCCCTCGGGATCGCCCGTGGCGGCGGCTCTCGCAGCCCACGTGCGGGCCGCCTCCGGATCCCCGGCCCGGAGGGCGAGCCGGGCCAGATTCACGAGCGGCGGCGCCCAGTCCGGCCGGAGCGATGCGGCTCGCATCCATGCGGTCCGCGCGCCGGCGTGGTCGCCCTCCCTGACGAGGGCGACGCCGAGCGCGAGCCACGCCTCGGGAACGGAAGGATCGAGGGCGACGGCGCGCCGGAGCTCCAGGACCGATTCGGGGATGAGTCCGAGGTCGAGCCATCCCTGGCCCAGCGCCCGGTGCACCGTGGCGAAGCTCGGACGGGAGTCGGCGGCCAGG
>Ga0256835_1000357_pt1 | contig 35236 bp, 37 predicted proteins | sample PIR30metaG_FD_185972 | JGI IMG/M metagenome (GOLD analysis project Ga0256835, IMG submission 185972) | Hydrothermal vent microbial communities from East Pacific Rise, Pacific Ocean - PIR-30 | ecosystem: Environmental > Aquatic > Marine > Hydrothermal vents | place: Pacific Ocean: East Pacific...
GTGAGTTCAGCCATGTTCCCTCCTCGATGGTGCGTCTTCTGATGCCTGATTGCGGCGGCTTCCCTCCACCACCTCCACCATGCCGAAGCCTTGGCTGTTCTTGGCGCCGAGGCCGGCGTGGTAGGCGAGCTCGAAATAAGGGGCCGGAAGGTTGAGCTCGTAGAGCCCGGTCCAGCCCTTGATCCAGTAGCCCTTGAAGTTCACGATGGCCTCGTTCCTCTTCGAGACGCGCACCGGGCGCACGTAGGCCCCGTTTAGCGCCGGGAGCTCCTCTCCCCAGAGGGCGCTTGCCTTGCGCGCGAGGTTTTCGAGGAGCTTTTCCGCGAACTCCGCCTCAAAGGGCGTGTAGAAATAGGTCTTCTTGCGGCCGTCGGGGGTCCGGAGGGTGCTGTAGGTGGTGATGGGGGAAATGGCCCGCACCACCACGGGTCCCTCGGCCTCAACCGGCATCTCCACTTCCACGGCCTCGAGCTCGCAGGTGTTTTCTCCCAGGCGGAAGCGCCCCCGGCGCACCAGATGCGTGGCCAGAGACTCAAGGAGCCTTTCGTCCACGGCCCCGATCTTGAGACAGACCCGCCCGCGAAGGGCTATCTCCCTCGTCTCGCGCAGGAAGCGCCTTTCCCTGCACAGGAGACGCGAGAAGGTAAAGAGCTTGAAGCGCCTCTTGCCGTAGTTGAAACCCCGGTCGTGGTAGAAGCGGGCAAGCGCTTCATCTAACGAAGCGTAGATGAAGCCCTGCACGAGATGGTTGTAGTGGACGGGTAGGACCAATTCCCCCTGGGTAGGCTTGAAATAAATTGCTATTCTCATTACCCCCTCCAAAATAAAAAGGGCGAGCTTTACGCCCGCCCTTTCAATAGCAAACCTTAATCCAAAGAGGCACAAGCCTCGAAAACAACTCTATATCTCTATCGGCGCCTTTATAAACAAACTAAATACCTTAGGGTAAGAAACCTGCACAGCAGGCCCTGGCAAAGTCTATCACCGGCGCGGGGTAGACTCCGAAGAGCAAGACCCCGAGCACGGAAACCAAAAGCCCGGCAAAGATATAAGGGGTCAACGTGATTTCCACTTCCTTCTCCGGCGGTTTCATGTACATGAGCATCACGATTCTCAAATAGGGATAAGCCGCGATGGCGCTCGCCAGAACGGCCCCGATCACCAGCCAAACGTGGCCCGCCTCAAAGGCCGCCCGGAAGACGTAAAACTTACCGATAAAACCAGCCGTGGGCGGTATACCAGTAAGAGAAAAGAGAAAGAGGAGCATCACGAGCGCCACGGTGGGGTGAGTCTTCGAAAGCCCCTGATAATCGTAAATGTTTTCGCCGAGGAAATCCTTGCGACGCAAAAGAATAATGGTGGCAAAGGCGCCGATATTCATGAAGGCGTAGAGAAAGAGATAGGCCATCGTGGCAGCCATGCCCTCTTTCGTGCCGGCGATGATCCCCAGGACGGCATAACCGGCGTGCGTGATGGACGAATAAGCCAGAAGGCGTTTGATGTTAGTCTGCACCACCGCCAGAATGGCCCCGGTGAACATGGTCAAGACTGCAAGCGGAACCAGAAGCTGGGTCCACTCAAGCTTGCTCGCCCCAAGGGCCACCAGAAAGACCCGCCCCATAGCGGCAAAACCCGCCGCCTTGGGACCAACCGACATGAAAGCGGTAACCGAAGTCGGCGCCCCTTCGTAGGCATCGGGAGACCACATGTGAAACGGGACCAGGGCCACCTTGAAGCCGAAGGCGATCACAAAAAGGGCCGCCGAAAGGGCCAGGGCCTTGTTGCCCGAAAGCCCATATTCCAGAACTTTTTTGGCGATGACCTCGATGTTCGTGCTCGCTGTAAGACCGTAAAGATAGGTCATGGCAAGGAGCAAAAAGGCCGAAGCGAAGGAGCCCAGCAGGAAGTACTTCATCGCCCCCTCAAGGGAACGGAGCTCGTTATAGAGCAATCCCACCAGGACGTAGACGGAAAGGGACATGAGCTCGACGCCCAAATAAAGAAGGATGATGTCTCGCGTGGAGGCCATGAGCATCATCCCGGTAACGGCGAACATGAGAAGGGCGTAGTACTCGCCGAAGTTGATCTTGAGGAGCTGGTTGTAACCCGGGGAGAGCAAGGTCACCAGAAGGAGCACCAGGAGGAAGATCATCTTGAAGAAGACACCGTAAGAATCCGCGGCGTAACTCGCCCCAAAAGTGGCCCCCTGGGTGAGGAAAACCAGCCCCAGGGCTACCAACGCGGTAATGATGGTTGCCCAGGTGAAGACCGCTTTCGGTCTGATCCAGCGATCGACCAGGGCCATGATGCTGGCCACCGTCACCAACAACGCCTCCGGATAAACCGCTACGAAGCTAGGAAGGGAGGACCACATGGAGACCCTCCTTTATGATTTCGCTGAATGACACGGCAGAAGCACCGTGAACGTGTTCCAAAAGGGACCTTACCGACTCGTGCATAAAGGCCAAAAACGGCGTGGGATAACAACCGATGATGAGCACCAGGAAGAGCATGGGAATCAGGGCCAGAACCTCTCGCATCTTTACATCGGGAAGGCCCGCCACCTTGGGATTGACCTCCTGGTAAAAGACCTGCTGGTAGAGCCGCAGCATATAGGCGGCCCCGATGATGACTCCCAAGGCCCCCAGGGCTGCGGCCCAGCGCTTGGATGCGAAAGTCCCCAGGAGGATGAGAAACTCACCGATGAATCCGTTCGTCCCCGGCAGCCCGATGGAGGCCAGGGTAAAGACCATGAAGAAGGCCGCATAGATGGGCATCACCGTGGCCAACCCGCCATAATCCTTGATGGCACGGGTGTGGGTCCGCTCGTAGACTATGCCCACACACATGAAGAGGGCCCCGGTAACGATACCGTGGTTTATCATCTGAAGGATGGCGCCTTCGACGGCGTTTCCTTCCAAAGAGAAGATCCCGAGCGTTACGAAACCCATGTGGCTCACGGAGCTGTAAGCGATGAGACGCTTAAGGTCCGTCTGCGCCAGGCAAATTATTCCTCCGTAGACGATGGCGATCACCGAAAGGACAAGCATGGGGACCATCATGGCCTTGGCGGCCACTGGGAAGAAAGAAAGCGAAAACCGCAGGAAACCGTAGGCCCCCATCTTGATGAGGATGCCCGCGAGAATGACGGAGCCCGCGGTGGGAGCCTCGGTGTGGGCGTCTGGCAACCAGGTGTGTACCGGCCACATGGGCACCTTCACCGCAAAGGCCGCAAAGAAGGCCCAGAAGAGCCAGAACTGAAAGTGATAAGGAAGCCCGAGCTTCATGATCTCAAGGATGTTGAAGGTCCCGGCCTTGAGATAGAGAAAGATGATGCCGACGAGCATCAACACCGAGCCCACCAGGGTATAGAGGAAAAACTTGATGGTGGCGTAAAGCCGGTTGGGCCCGCCCCAGATCCCGATGATGAGATACATGGGGATGAGCATCGCCTCCCAGAAGAGGTAGAAGAGGAAGAGATCCAGCGAGCAAAAGACCCCCATCATCGCCGCCGAAGTCAAGAGGAGGGCGATGTGAAACTCTTTGACCTTTTCTGTCACCGCCTCCCAGGAAATAAGCACACAGAGGATGGTGATGAGAGCCGAGAGAAGGATAAAAAGGACGCTTATGCCATCCACACCCAGAAAATATGAGATGTTCCAGGCCTTGATCCAGGTGTGTTTTTCGACAAACTGCATGCCGGAGAAAGACTTGTCGAACCAGGAGAAAAGCGGGAGAGCGATGGCAAAGTCCACCAAAGATACCACCAGGGTGAACCAGCGTATGAGACGATCGTTTCTTGGCAGGATGAGCAGAGCAATGGCCCCTAAAACCGGCAGCCATATAATGGCTGACAAAAGCGGAAACTCTGCCATGCGCAAGGCGACTTCCATTTTAGGCCTCCTAAAAGAGATAGATCAATAAAAGGACCACCGCTGCACCGGTTGCCATGACCAAGGCGTAGGTATGAACGACGCCGTTTTGAATCCTTCGGATGTTTTCACCACCGCGGCGGATAAGATCCGGCACCCCGTTGACCACACCCTCGATGACGATGCTATCGAGCACCCCCTGAATGATGGCCCGCGCGGTAAAGAAAGTGGGCTTCACGATGAGGGCGTCGTAAATTTCATCCCAGTACCATTTGTTGTAGAGGTAGCGATAAAGCCGCGGCCAGCGCTCGGGTATCAGGCGCTGGAGTTCGGGCCGTTTCATGTAGACCAAGTAAGCGATGTAGATCCCCAGAAGCCCCATGGCCGTGGAAACCGCCATGAGGAGGAGTTCAAGGATGGCCTCCTTGTCTTCCCAGCCGTGAGGAAGATAAAAATGCGGATGCCCCAAAACGGGCTCCATAAATTTGGCAAAGTGGTTCTCCCCACCGAGCACGTGGGGGATGCCGATCCAGCCGGTAACCACCGCTCCCACCGCAAGTATGATGAGGGGGATGGTCATGACCTTGGGAGATTCGTGAGGTTCGTGGCCGTGAAGCACTTCCTTGCCGCGAAACTCCCCGAAGAAGGTCATGAAGACCACCCGGAAGGAGTAAAAGGCCGTAAGACCCGCTACCAGAGTACCCACCAGCCAGACGATCTTCCCCCAGGGATAGACCGAGGCAAAGGCGGACCAGAGTATTTCGTCCTTACTGAAGAAACCGGCGAGCCCCGGTACGCCGGAGATGGAAAGCGACGCGATGAAAAAGGTTATAAAGGTAATGGGCATGTATTTCTTGAGCCCACCCATGTAGCGCATATCCGTGGGATCAGGGGCATGATGCATGGCATGCATCACGCTGCCAGCCCCGAGAAAGAGCAGGGCCTTGAAAAAGGCGTGCGTAAAGAGATGGAACATACCGGCGGCAAAGGCCCCTACCCCACAGGCCATAAACATGTAGCCCAGCTGGGAAAGGGTCGAATACGCGATGACGCGCTTGATGTCGAACTGCGTGGGCGCAATGGTCGCCGCCATGAAACAGGTAAAAGTACCGGCGGCAGCCACCAGGGCCATGGCCACGTTTGAAAGCTCGAAGATTTCGTGACAGCGGCACACCATGAAGACTCCAGCGGTGACCATCGTCGCGGCGTGGATCAGGGCCGAGACCGGAGTCGGACCTTCCATGGCGTCCGGCAACCAGACGTGGAGCGGGAACTGGGCGCTCTTTCCCATCGCCCCGCAGAAAAGCAGGACCGCCATCAAAGTGGCGAGAAGCATTTCGTGACCGAAGAGATTGACCGTGGCGTGGGCTATTTCGTGGACCCGTTCAAAAACCGGCTCGTAGTAGATGGTGCCAAAGGTCACAAAGACCAGAAACACTCCCAGGGCAAAACCGAAATCTCCAAAACGGTTGACAATGAAGGCCTTTTTGGCGGCATCGGCGGCACTCTTCTTCTGATACCAGAAACCAATGAGGAGGTAGGAACAAAGCCCCACCGCCTCCCAGCCGAAAAAGAGCTGCAAGAAGTTGTTTCCGGAGACAAGCATCAACATGGAAAAGGTGAAGAGGGAAATGTAGGCGAAGAACCGGTAGTAACCCGGATCATCTGCCATGTATCCGATGGAATAGACGTGAATCAGAAAAGAGAGGAAGGTAACCATGGCGAGCATCATCACCGAGAGAGGATCTATCTGAAACCCCACCGCCACTTTGAAGGTGTCTGCGACGACCCAGGAGTAGAGATCGAAATTGGCGCGTGCTCCCCCGATCACTTCCAGAAGGGCCTTGAATGAAATGAGAAAGGAGATGAAGACCGCGATACACGGCAACCAGTGGGCCCTCTTTCGGATGTACCAGCGCCCGAAAAGAAGGGTAATCGTAGCGGCAATCAGTGGTAAAAGTGGAATCCAGACCACGTATTTCATAGGTTACCCCTTTAAAGTGCGAAATTCGTCCATGTGAACTTCGCGTGTCTTCTTGAAGAGAAGCACCACCAGGGCCAGACCGATGGCTGCTTCGGCCGCGGCCACGGCGATGATGAAAAAGACCAGGACGTGGGCCGTGGTGTGCTCAAGCCCTCTTCCGAGAGCTACCAGCGTGACGTTAACCGCGTTCAGCATGATCTCGATACACATCAGCATGATGATGACATTCCTTCGGGCAATGAAACCAAAAGCCCCGATGGCGAAAAGAAACAAAGTGAGTACCAAGTACCAGGAAACCGGTATCATACGCCTTCACCCCTCATCCTGATTCGCCTGGTGAGGACCACCGCCCCCAGAACCGCCACCAGAAGCAGCACCCCCACCGCCTCGAAGGACAAAATGTGCTCGGTAAAGAGTGCCTGCCCCAGGAGTTTGGCGTGCCCCACCTTGGCGATGGCGGCCGGGCTCATGTCACCCACCGGAGAAGGAGTCCGGAAGTCTTTGAGGGCCTGGGAAGCCAGAATCAAAAGGGCCACACTCACAAAGAGGGCCGCCGGCCAGAAGACCGTAAAATTCTTGATCTTGAGCTCCGTCCGCAGGTTGATCATGTAGACCACGAAGAGGAAGAGCACCAGAACCGCCCCGGCGTAGACGATGATCTGCACCGCGGCCAAAAACTCCGCGTCAAGGGTGATGAAAAGCACCGCCTGGTGCAGAAACATGACCAGCATCCAGAGGACGGCGTGAACGGCGTTCTTGTTCGTGACCACCAGAATGGAAGTTATGACCAGCGCCGCTGCCAAATAGACAAAGATTGCTTTCGGGAGTAAGGCCTCCATCTATATGCCCTCCGCCGATCTTTTTGCTGCGGGAAGCTTGCGTTCGGGAATCCCCCGCGGTTTCCAGAAAGGATTGAAATAAGGTCGCTTCTGGGTGACGATGAATTCGTCCCAGTTTTGAAGAAGCTTCTCCTTGTCGAAGTAGAGTTCTTCCCGGCTGTAGCCGGAATATTCGTAATATTCGGTGAGCACGATGGCGTTTACCGGGCAGACCTCCTCACAGTAACCACAGAAAATGCAACGCAAGGCGTCGATCTCGTATCTCTTCACGATGCGAGCCTTGGTCTCCGGGTCACGCTCGGTATCCAGAAGGATGCACTTGGCAGGGCAAACCTGCACACAGCGGTAGCAACCCACACAGCGGTCCTTGCCGGTCTCCGGGTCGCGCACCAAGGCGTGACGCCCCCTGAAACCAGGCGCCAGAGGCTTTTTCTCCTCCGGGTACTGAATGGTGACCGGCTTGGAAAAAAGCTTTCGCAGGGTAAGCGAAAGCCCTTTCATTATTTCGGTGAGGAAGATCGTCTTAACAATGCTCATAGAGGTCGCACCCCTTTTCTATTCCTTTTTCTCGATCTTTGGCCGCAAAAAACCGCACACATCACGCCTACACCAACACCTTGATGAGGCCGGTAATGACGATGTTGAGCAAGGCCAGGGGAATGAGGACCTTCCAACCAAGCCCCATGAGCTGGTCGTAACGATAACGAGGAAGGGTGGCCCGCACCCAGATGTAGAAGAAGATCAGGAAGTAAAGCTTCACCAGGAACCAGAACATGGGAACTCCCGGGATTTCAAAGGGGCCGTACCAGCCGCCCAGGAAACAGACCACCGCCAGCATGCACATCACAATCATGCCGAAGTATTCCGCAAGGTAGAAAAGGGCAAACCTTATGCCGCTGTATTCCACGAAATATCCGGCTACAAGCTCACTTTCGGCCTCCGGTAAATCGAAGGGAGTACGGTTGGTTTCGGCGATGGCCGCCACCATGAAGACGAAAAAGCCGATGATCTGAGGAATAGCGTAAATCTTGAAAGGGCTTTCGATCTGGGCCTTGACGATCTCGATGAGGTTCATCGAGCCGGCCAGCATTATCACCCCCACGAGAGCGAGAGCCATGGCAATCTCGTAACTGATCACCTGGGCGGAGGCCCGAAGACCCCCGAGGAAGCTGTAACGGGAATTGGAGGCCCACCCCGCCAGAATCACACCGAAAGAGGAAAGGGAGCTCATGGCGAGAACCACGAGCAAGGCCATGTTGACGTTGGTGACCACGAAATTCTCCCAGATGGGGATCACGGCCAGACTCGTGGCCCCGGCCACCAGACTGATGAAAGGAGCAAGCTTGAAAACCCCCGGGCTATCGACACAGCTCGGGATGATATCTTCCTTGGTGATGAGCTTCAGGACGTCTGCGATGGGCTGCAGAAGCCCACGAGGCCCCACACGATTGGGACCCAACCTTTGCTGCATGTGACCGATGATCTTTCGCTCGGCATACGTGGTATAGGCCACGTGAAGAAGGGTGATTCCCACCAGTACCAGGCTCTTGAAGAGTGAGAGCCCGATATACTTGAGCAAAAAGTGATCCGCCGTGTTTAAAAACCCTTGAAGATCAATCATAGGCCTCACCTACCGGTCACATTCTCCTAAAACAATGTCCACCGAACCGATCACCGCGATGATATCCGCCACCATCTGCCCCTCAGAGAGGGCCGGAAGGGCGGAAATGTGCACAAAAGAAGGGGCCCTTATCCTTACCCGCCAGGGATGCCCGCTTCCGTCACTCACGATGTAATAGCCGAGCTCCCCCTTGGGGGCCTCGATGGCAAAATAGACCTCCCCTTCCGGGACGATGGGAACTTCCACGCTCTTCACCAGAAAGCCCTTTTTCGGATGCGGTGCCGGCTGCGGCCGCTTGGGTTTGCCGAAGGGAATGAGAAGATCCGGGGCGTTTTCCGCCACGGTGGGCTCACCTTCGCATTCCGCAAGCTTGTCCAGACACTGCCGAATGATCTTGTTGGCCTCCCGCATCTCCTTCATACGCACGCGGTAACGGGAGTAGACGTCGCCCTCGTACTCCACCGCCACCTCGAAATCGAGCTCGTCGTAGATGAGATAAGGCCGTGAACGGCGCAGATCGTAACGCACGCCGGAGCCCCGCAGCGACGGCCCCGTAAGACCGAGATTCACCGCCTCCTCACCGGAAATGACCCCTACTCCCTTGGTACGTTTGAGCCAGATCCGGTTGACGTCGATCAGGGTCTCGTACTCCGGGATACGCCGGGGAAACTCCTCGGTGAAACGGTAGAGTTCGTCGATGATGTGCTGGTTGAAGTCAAGCCGTACTCCTCCAATACGGGGGTAACTCACGGTGAGACGGGCCCCGCAGATCTCTTCGAAAATATCAAGAAGCCATTCACGGTCCCGGAAGCAATAGAGGAAGACGGTCATGGCCCCGATATCAAGCGCGTGGGTGGCGAGCCACAGGAGGTGGCTTGCGATACGGGCCATCTCACAGACGATCACCCGAATGATCTGGGCCCGACGGGGCACCTCAAGCCCCATGAGTTCTTCCACCGCCAGACAATAGCCCACGTTGTTGGCCGCGGAAGCGATGTAATCCAAGCGGTCCGTCAGGACCATGGCCTGAGAGTAAGTAAGATTCTCGGAGAGTTTTTCCACCCCGCGGTGAAGATAGCCGATCCGTGGGTCACAGCGCACGATGGTCTCACCGTCGAGCTCAAGAAAGATGCGCAGCACCCCGTGCGTGGCCGGGTGCTGTGGCCCCATGTTCACGTAATAGGGCTCGTCCCACTGGTCGCTATCTATCTGTTTTGGAACTATTTCAAGCGCTTGCGCCATGGCCCTCCCCCTCGGCCACCTTTTCTTCTTCGGGCTCTTTCATCTCTTCTTCTTTCACCTCTCCTGGCACCCGCTGATACCAATCAAAAGGTGCCAGGCGACGCGCCTTTTCTTTGAGCTCCACCAACCCCTGCCATTCTTTCTCAGGGGAAAGAAAGAGCGGATAGTCCTTCCGCAGCGGGAACCCTTCCCAATCCTCTGGCATCAGAAGACGACGGAGATCCGGATGCCCGTCGAAGACGATCCCGAACATGTCGTACACTTCTCTTTCAAACCAGTTGGCCACCTTCCAGATAGGGGTTACGGAAGTTATGATCGGATCTTCTTCTGGAACCTGAGCTTTGATACGCAAGAATTGTTTGTATCGTATAGAATAAAGATTGTAGACCACCTCGAAACGGGGTGTCTTTTTCTTGTGCCAATCAACCGCGGTAAGGTCTGCAAGGTGATCGAAGAGCAGCTCGCCGCTTTCGTGCAAAAACTTGAGGATGTCAAATATCTTCTCCCGTTTGACAACCACGTAAGTCTGCCCAGCGGACTCACCGGTCTCGATGATCTCTTCCGGGAATTTTTCTTGGAGTTTTTCCAGGGCGAGCATACTCCCTCCTATCTAAAACTTCCCCAGCGGGCGTGTTCACTACGAATCTTTTGCTGAAGTTTGATGAGCCCTTCCATCAGGGCTTCGGGCCTTGGTGGGCATCCGGGTACGTAAACGTCTACGGGCAGAAACTCGTCGCAGCCCTGCACGGTAGAATAGGTCCGGAAGATTCCCCCGGAACAGGCACAGCTACCCATAGCGATGACATAACGGGGCTCTGGCATCTGGTCGTATACCCGGCGCACCACCGGGGCCATCTTTTTGGTCACCGTTCCTGCAACTACCAGGACGTCTGATTGCCGGGGTGAGGCCCGGAAGATGATCCCGAAACGGTCCAGATCGTTGTGGCTCGCACCTGCGGCCATCATTTCGATGGCGCATCAGGCCAGGCCAAACGTTACGGGCCACATGGAGCCCGCCCGGGCCCAGTTGAAGATCTTGTCCAACGTGGTTACAAAGACATCGGTGCCCGGAATCTGGCGCACGCCTTCGCTGACTTCCACCGTACCCTTTATTCCCATTGGAACGCCCCCCTAATCCAGGCGTAGAAATAAGCCACCAAGAGCAAAGCGATAAAAATGACCATCTCAACGTAAGCGAAAAGACCGATCTGGTTAAAAGTAACCGCCCACGGGTAGAGAAAGACGGCCTCCACGTCGAAGACCGCAAACAAAATGGCGATGGCGTAGAATTTGACATCGAAGCGGTGTCTGGGTTCCCCGGTGGGCGGGAGACCACATTCGTAAGCCACCGCCTTTTCAGGATATGGCCGTTTGGGGCCAAGAATCTGGTTTATCAGCACCATGGCCCCACCGATCACGAACACGATCAGTGAAACGATGAGAATGGGCAGATATTTGAGGCTTAAAGAGATCTCCATAAAGAGCCTCCTATTTCTTGGGTGGCGGAACCGCTGCCGAAGACCCCCCTTTGGGAGGGGTTGCCACCGCTGTCCCACCACTGCCCGGAGGTGTGGCCGCCGCCGCAAACTTCCTGGTCGGCACTCGCTTGGGTTTCTTCATGGCCAGCTTCACTTCCTTCACCTGGAGTGCCTGGTTGGGGCAGGCCTCCACACAATAGGGCTTCTCGCCCCTGGAGACCCGGGCTACACAAAGATCACATTTGGATACCTTCCCGGTGGCTTCGTTGAAAACCGGTATCCCCCACGGACAGGCAAAAATGCAGTTTATGCACCCGACACAGCGCTCCGCTTCCATGATGACCACTTCCCCTTCCCGCCTGATGGCCCCAGTAGGACAGACGTCTTCACACTTGGGCTTGCGGCACTGCATGCAAATCACAAACGCGAAGCGCTCGTGCTTCTCACCCTCCTCCACCACCTCGAATTTCATGATGCGACAGTTCGCCACTCCTGGTGGGAAGTGGTGCGCCTTCCCGCAGGCTTCCACACAGGAGAGGCACCCGTCGCACTTCTTCGGATCGTGTTCCACCGTGTAAGGCATCAGCTTTTCCTCATGTTGTTAAATTATTCTTAACAAAAACATGAACCAGATTTATTTCGGGTGCCTCTCTATTCCAAACAAAACGCCCCTCCAAAGTCAAAACAAATAATACCCCTTTTCCCGAAAATGCCGGGGAATTTTCCCCATCTCCTGGGGATTTACTTCCCAAACGCTAGATAGCTTGTGAAAGTGAATTCAAGTTAATACTTCGCTGCCGGTGCCACCTGCCTACCGAAAGTATCCCTCAACCAGCGCATCCGCTTGAGCTGACTCGCTTCTTCCACTTTTACGAACTTGAGGGCGTCTACCGGACAACGGGTTACACAGGCCGGCTCCAGGCCCTGGTCAATCCGGTCGGCGCAGTAATCGCACTTGTGGATCTTGCCAACGCTTTCGTTCCACTGGGGAATACCCCAAGGGCAGGCGGTGATACAGGCTCGGCAACCGATACAGAGATCTTCCCGGAAGATCACCACTCCATCGCCATCACGCTTGGCTAGAGCGCCCGAAGGACATGCCTCTACACAGAGCGGCTTCTCACAATGGAAACAGGAAGTGTACATGAAGGTGAGATCAGGTTCCCCAAAAAGGGCTTCCGGACCAAACCGGAAAATACGACAATTGGACTCCCCGTAAGGAAGAGCCTTCCAGTCCATACAGCTTACTTCGCAAGCAAGGCAACCGATACACCTCGTAGGATCGTGATAAATATAATATTTGGCCATTTTGTGCCTCCTTACTCTCTGTTTTTGACTTATCTTGCAGGTTTTACATCGATAAAGCATTCACAAAGGGCGTTTGCACCACCAGCCGGGTCGTAAACGTCAAGCAAGCCGATTTCAAGGCGCTGATCAGCTACTCCGCGGTTATAGGCCCTGGTCTGCTGCGGTACGGTGCGGCCAAAACCGTGGAGCATGAAAACGGCCTCGGGATGTATGAGATCGGTAGCAAAGATGCGCATCTCCTTCTTATAGTTGCCGTTGGAGACGACGACCTTGTCTCCGTCTTTGAGCCCCATTCCTTCGGCCACTTTCTTGTTTATCCAGAGGACATTTTCCTTGAGATACGGATGAAGAGCCGGGTTGTTCATCCACATGGCGTGGGTCTGCCAGGCACAACGGCCAAAGAGGAGCCGGAACTTACCCTTGGGTGGCTCCTCGGGGGATTCGTACGGCTTGAGACACGGAATGCCTGCATCTTCCCACTTCTTGTTGATGATCTCGATCTTTCCGGATTCCGTCTTGAAGGGGAGAGAGTTCATGCGGTCGTACCAGATGGGTTCATCTACCAGAGTGATGAAACCCTTCTCCTGGATCTGCTCTACGGTGATCCCCGTGCCTTCAAGCTGTTTGTTCCAGAGATCCTCGATAGTCTCGTACGGAAAGTGTTCGCCTTTGCCCAAACGCTTGGCGAGTTCGATATAGATCCACCAGCCGGGTTTCGTATCGTACTGGAGATCGATAGCCGCCGTCCTGATACGAAAACCGGGTTTGAGACCTTTTTGATTGGCGATGAGATCGGAGCGCTCAAGGTAGGTGCACTCCGGCAAGATTACGTCGGCATACTTAGAGGTCTCACTCCAGTTCACATCAACAACTACAATGAGATCGAGGTTCTTGAAGATTTCCACCTGGGCCTCAGGGTCCGGAAGACCGGTGAGAGGATCGTGCCGGTGAACAAAATAGGCCTTGATGGGATAAGGATCGCCCGTCTTGATGGCCTCGAAAGCACGATGCAAAAGACCCGGACCCTTGTTGATATGGGGATATTTCCATCCCGCCCCGTCGGCACGTTTTTCTTCCACCTTGGGGAGATTCTCTCCGATGCTATTGAGACCTTTCTTGCCGGCATCTCCGGGCCCCTTCATGAAGAAGAGCCCGCCGGGAACTTCGATGGCCCCCATGAGGATGTTGAGGATGTATGAAGTACGGCTCTCCCAGAAGGCCTGCTTGTAACGCGCCCGCATCCAGCCCGGATGGAAGATGACGTGAGGGGCGTCCTGTGCGATCTCCCGACAGAAGAGATACATCTCCTGGGCCGGAATGCCCGTTTCTTCTTCGGCCCACTCCGGGGTGTACTGTTCCACAAACTTGGCCAGGTGTTCGAAGCCCTCTACCCAGCGGCTTACGAAGGCCTTATCGTAGAGGCCCTCTTTTATGATGATGTGAATAAGGGCCAGATTGAGGGCGTAGTCCGTCCCGGGGCGGATCTTCCACCAGCGGGTGGCCTTGGCCGCCGTGACACTGTAACGCGGGTCTATATAGGTAAGCTTGGCCCCGCGATCCAGGGCGTTGATCACGGCCTTGGTGGTCTTGATCTTGATGGATTCGAGAATGTTACGCCCGTAAAGGACGATGTGCTTGGCGTTCTTGTAATCATAATTCAAAGTCTTCCGGCCAAAGCCGAAGAGAGAAAGAGAGGCGTGGTTCACGGAAACCGCACATGTCACGTCGTGGTTACAATAGTTTGGAGAACCAATGGCCTTCAAAAAGGCCTTCCGGTATTCCCCAAAGGGGCCGCCACGGTCACTCAAAAGTACCGCCCGGCCACCATATTGGTCGATGATGGCCTTGAGCTTATCTGCCACGTAGTCCAAGGCCTCATCCCAGGAGACGGTGCGCCACTTGCCGGAGCCCCTCTCTCCGTCGCGGATCATGGGAGAGAGGGGCCTTTCCGTATCATCCAGGAGGGCGCGGCCGGCTATTCCTTTCGCACACAAGGCTGTCCCCATGCCCGCGTCATTGGGATTGCCGGACAGCCAACGAACTCTTCCGTTTTCGACCTCTGCCACAATGGGACAACGTACAGAACACATCCCGCATATGCTGTAGACAGTCTTTTTCTCACCCATATGTTCCTCCTCAAATCCGAGTAATTTTCTTGATTTTGGGTTATTATTCTCAATTTCAACTATTTTTCTTTTAGCACAAAAAGGTTTTTTAAGTTAAGTGAAAAGTTTTTACTTTTAAGTTCAGAATTTTTTATTTTTAAAGAGCAGAGAAAAAGGGCGCCCGGCTACCCGAACGCCCTTGAGTATCTAGAACCAGTGCTGGTACATCACACGGAGGCGCCAGTCGGTCTGGGTATCATCGTCGAACATATCCGGAGAAAGACCGAGCTTGGCCGCCTCAGAGGCGCTTACGTCGTCGATATTGCGGTAAAGAACCGCGATATCGGCGGTGATGTACTGGTTGAAACCGTGCCAGTAGTAGTTCACGCCCACGCGGAACTCTTGCATGTAGTCTTCCACGCCATATTTGCCGTTATCGAGCTTCACCAGCCCCAGACCACTGGCCAGGGAGTTGTAGAGGTTGTTGTCGTCCAGGCGCTCAAGATAGGCATACTTGGCGGTGACTTCCCACTTCCGCGGCACCAGGAAGTAACCGAGGTTTACACGGAAACCGTAACGATCCCAGGTCTCTTCAAGAGAACCGTTCGGATCCTGGATGAATTCTTCCCAGGCAGCCTCAACGTCTGCAGAGAAACCCTTGTAGCGGAAGATGACCGCGAAGTCGAAACCGTAGTTTTCACTATCATGGGTCTTCTTGACGAGGATATTGGACCTGCCGTCAAACTTCGTGGGGTCGTAAACGTACTTCCAGCGGTCTTTGGTGTAGAAACCGGAGAAGATGGTGGCAAGGGCGGGGGTGGTGTTGTAGCCGTAATCGCCCTGCATGAAGTAGTTGTTGAAGGTGCCGGGGCCCATGGGGCCGCGGGGGTCGGAACCAGGCAGCCAGTTGATGCCTACCCGGAAGCAATAGAGCATATCGTCGCTTCTGGTGTTGTTCCTTCCCTGGGTATCACGACCATTGTAAAGACCCACCCAGTAAACCAGGAACTGCTTCTTGTCGAAAAGGTCCAGATAACCGTTGGCCTGGATACCCTGCGAACGATAGAGGAGCATACCGCCCACCGGAAAACCGTTGGCCAGAAGATGCCCGCCAACCTTTGAGGTGGGGGTGCCTACGCCGGAGAAGCTCTTTTCAGACGTGCTAGGTTTACGCGGACCACCATCGTAGGGCCAATAACCTTCGGAATCATCGGTGAAGATGGTACGGTCCGTACCGTTTTGCTTGAACCCACTCTGCCAGTACTCCATGCTCATGGCAGGGATCTTGATACGGCCGATCATGACCCGAAATTCCTTGTACTTCTGCCACTGCACGATGGCATCGTGGACGTTAACGGCGCTCTTAGGCTCAAGCTGGACGTGGACGAAATACTTCCAGTACTTGTTGGGAGCGGTACCATCCACGAAGAACCTGAGACGCCGCATGGTAAAGGAGCTATAGTTCTCACTGGAATTCGCGATATCGTTGTCGCGATCCAGATAGGTATAGCGGAGCTGAATACCGGTGCGGAAACGGAACTTATACTCCCGGTTTTTCTTCGGATCTTTATACTCGATCCGAAAACCGTTCTTCCAGTATGCCTTCCAATTTACCGGGGCCTTTTCCTCTACAGCCTTCTCCGTTTGAACCTGCTTCTTCTCAAGCTCTTCAATGCGCTTGAGGAGCATCTGAACCTGCTGCTTCAGGGCCTCTATTTCGGCATCTTTTGAGTAGGCTTTGACCGGCCCCGTCCATAAGAGGACCAATAAGAACGAAAACAGCGTCAAAAACCCTATTAAACTCCATCTGCCACCCATTCCATACCTCCTTACTTGGATTTAAATAAGTCCATAGCCCAAATTAAACCTTTTGTACAGCGTTTTTTTGTCTTAATTGCGATTGTTTGATCTTTTCCTCCAAAACATCCGCCAAACTCTTCATTTCCTCTACCGCTCTTCCGCTTTCTTTAATAATCTCTTCAATCTTACTGAAGACCGGAAGCCGCCCTTTGACCTTTTTGAAGAGCCAGTACGCCGGAAGATAGAGGACCACGAAGGTAAAGATGTAGTTCACCGAAGAACCAAGCCCTGGAACATGAAAAGGAAGAGGAAATTCCACCGCCCCGAAGCGCATCTGCATCCAGGCAAGCACGAAAGGAATGGGCACCAAACAGGCTGCCGAGTGGGCAATGCTCAGAAAAAAGAGTTTCCCGTAAACGTCGTTGGCTTCTTTGTTGAAAGTGTGATAAGCCTCAGAGTCCCCTTTCTTTACCGCTTCCACTGCCAGGTTGTTCCAGTGGATGAGATCGTTGGTGAGCTTCTTTACGTGGTGACGGTTCATATAGATGGCAATACCCACCAGGAGCTCCCCGATAACCACACAAAGAGCAGCGAGGATGAAAGTACCCAGGAAATAGGCCAGCACCGGATCATCGAGCAGGCGATAAAATGGGATGAAGGCCTTGTCCAGGTAGAGCAACCACTTCTCGTACATGACCCCTCCTTCTCAAGAAGAGAGGGGGAGAGCCCCCTCTCTTCCTTTTGTCTTTAATAAGGCGGAACGATGCTGCGACCCAAGAAGCCCTTCGAGGTGTAGCGAAGACCGACGTAGATCGCGAGCAACACAAAGAGACGCTTGAGCCAGATGTCAGGGATGTATTTCTGGGTGCGCGGACCCACCATGGAACCGATGAAGATACCGATGAGCTCCGTCCCGATGAGGGGCCACCAGACCTGGACACCCTTGAGCACCATGTAGGTGGTGATACCGACGATCATCTTCACGAGAACGACAAAGGCCGAGGTCCCGGCGACGATGAACATGGGGAGCTTGATGATATCGGTCATGAAGGGCACCAGCAAGAAACCACCACCGATACCCAGAAAGACCGCGATGGTAGCGATCACCAAACCACCGAGGGCCGCTACGAGAGGATTGAACCGGAACTCGACCCCGTAGAAGGTGAAGATACATTCGGTAAGACCGAACTTGACCACCTTAACACCCTCGGCCTCACCGCCCTTCTTGGCCGCTTCCTGGAAGCGCTGGGCGGCTTCACGGGCAGCCTTCCGCTTCGCCCGGGCACGCTCCGTGGTGCCGTACCACATGAACCCGGCCACGGCAAAGACAGCCAGACCGAAGTAACCGATATAAGCCTTGAGGCTGATCTTACCGGCGGTAAGCTCGGCGATACCCACCGCACCACCTACCGCACCAACGGCCAAGGAAATGGCCAGAGGCCAAACGATTCGCTTCATCCGCCAGTAGTTGACGGTAGAAACCAGAGCGGACAAACCGACCAGAAACATGTTGGAAACACGGATGGTATCGGTGAGGAATTTGTTAAGAGCCGGGTTGGTCTTCTTGAAGCTTTTGGCGTAATTGGCCAGGCCAAAGATGGTGATGTGACCGACACCGGCCATGATGCCACCAAAAGCTCCCACGGTAGAGAAGATCCAGCCTACCCAGATGGCCCACAAAAGACCAGCAATGGGGTTGGGCTTGGGAGCACCGGGAATCCCCAGATAACCGCGGGGAGCATTAGGATCGATACAACCCGTGGTACAGGTGGGGGTACAAACCGGTGTCTTGGCGATGATCTTCCCCAATTTGCCCTTGAGACCGAGAGAATCGTTAAGAAGGACGTTACACCCTGCTATGGTGCCAACGGCCTCGGAAGCTCCGGGTGCGAACTTGGAGGCGGCCTCGTGAGCCTTGTCAACCACGGCCCCTCCCGCTTCCTGAGCCTTGTTAACTACGGCTCCTCCTGCTTCCTGGGCCTTGTCGACTACGGCTCCTCCCGTTTCCTGAGCTTTGTCAACCACCGCCTTTCCGGCCTCGTGGACCTTATTCAGGACCGCTCCTCCCACTTCCTGAGCCTTGTTGGCCGCATCGGAAGCAGCCTTCCCGGCCCCTTCAACTACCTGTGCAGCGGTACCATGGGCCTCCTCAGCCGCCTTTTTGGCCTCTTCGGAGGCCTGTACACCGGAATAAAGACAGTAAACCCAGAATAATACGAGAACAATTAAAGCCGGCATCAAGAACTTCGTTACTTTACTTATTTTTTTCATTTATCCCCCTCCTCCAAGAAGGTTTTGTTTTGGGAAAACTTTGCCTCAAACCACAAACCACTACCTTCAAAAAAAGCTCTCACCTCCCTTCACAAAAATTCCGATAAAGAATTAAGCAAAGGAAAGGCCAAAAAGGAGTATTTCGGAACAGCCGGATCGAACGACTTTAAGGGGATTATTTCGAGGAAATTCCTAGAAAAAGGCGGTAAGTCTGCAACAATTTTGTTGCAGTGCAACAAACTTTTTATTGCTCACGGAAATCTTCCGATCTGACACCGTATTGACGCATCAGGCGCTGAAAGGCTTGCCTTTCAAGGCCTGCCAGCCGGGCTGCCTGAGTAACATTCCCTCCAGTCTTGAAGAGGAGATTTTCCACGTAACGGCGTGAAAACGAACCCAGGAGTTCTTTTTTGGCCTCCGGATAGGGTTTTTCGAAATAGTCCACGAAGGGATCGAGTTTGACGGGGTGCTCTTCCTTTTCAGTCAAATCGGCCGGTGTGATTATGTCTCCCTTGCAGAGCAAGACGGCGCGGCGAATGACGTTCTGAAGCTCCCTTACGTTCCCCTTCCAGGGATTCTTCAGGAGATACTCCAGGGCCTCGGAGCTGAAATTGAGCCCCTCCCGGCCGTATTCCTCGGCGTATTTCTCGAGGAAATACATGGCAAGCGGCAAGATATCCTCACGTCGCTCTCGCAACGGCGGAACATAGATCGTCACCACGTTCAACCGGTAATAGAGATCTTCGCGAAAGACCCCGGCCTTGATCTTGGCCTCGAGATCCTGGTTCGTAGAGGCGATGACTCGCACGTCAACGGGAATGGTCTTCGTGGAACCGAGGGGACGAATTTCTTTCTCCTGAAGCACTCTCAAGAGCTTGGTCTGGATGCTTGGTGGGATGTCGCCTATTTCGTCCAGAAAAATGGTGGAGCCGTGCGCCACCTGAAAGAGGCCCTCTTTATCAGAGGTGGCTCCGGTAAAAGCCCCTTTCACGTAGCCAAAGAGCTCAGACTCGAGAATATGCTCGGGAACCGCCGGACAATTCACGGTGATGAGCTCTTTGTCTCGCCGGTCGCTAAGTATATGGATGGCCCGGGCGATGAGCTCCTTACCGGTGCCGGATTCCCCGCGGATCAACACCGTGACGTCGCTTTTGGCCACCCTTTCCACCATGTCCAGCACGCGCTGGATGGCGGGGGACTCCCCGATGATCCCGAGCTGTTCCCAGGCACAGGTAACCACCCGGCGCTTGAGGCGCTCGTTCTCCCGCAGGAGGGCCGTACGCTCCAAAGCCCGCTCCACGATGTGGAGGATACGGTCGCTATCGAAAGGCTTCTGGATGAAATCGTAGGCCCCGATTTTGAGGGCCTCCACCGCCATCTCGATGGTCCCGTAACCCGTGATCAGGATGACCGAAATGGTGGGATCAAACTCTCGGATCTTTTTAAGCAGCGTAATACCGTCCATGCCCGCCATCTTGATGTCGGAAACCACCACCAGGGGGGAGAACTTTTCCACCTTGGCAAGGGCTTCCTCTCCGGAAAGACTGGTTTCGATTTCGGCCCGGGGTATCTGGCGAAAAAGGCGGGCGAGCATCCTGGTCATGTGTGGTTCGTCGTCCACCACCAGGATTTTGGGCTGCACCTTAAGCATGGCGGCTAATGGGTAAACGAATTATGAAAACGGTCTTGAGCCCGAACTTCAAATGCTTTTCCTCTTCCGGAGGAGAAAAGACTTCTATCGTCCCCCCGTGGTCTTCGATTATGCCATAAGAAACCGAAAGGCCAAGCCCCGTACCCTGGCGAGGGGGTTTGGTGGTGAAAAAGGGATCAAAGATGCGGTCTCTTATTTCAGGCGGGATGCCGCAGCCCGTATCCCCTATTTCGAGCACCACCATACCGCAGGAAACCGAGGTCCAGATGTGGATTTCTCCCCCTTTGCCAATGGCGTCCCTGCTATTGTTAAGGAGGTTCAGGATCACCTGCCGGATGCGGTCCTCATCGGCGTAGATCTCGGGGAGATCAGGTTCGAGGTGGAGCTTGAGGTCGATATCGTCCATCTCAAAGGTATGGCGGATCATGTCCACCGTTTGCACCACGCAATCGTTGAGATTGATGAACTTCTTGCCACGGATGTTCTCCGAGGAGCGGGCGAAACTCAAAAGATCCGAGACGATCTTCTTGCACACTTCCGCCTGCGATTCGATGATGGCAAGCTCTTCCGCCACCTCCGGCTGATCCTGAAATTCTTTCTTGAGGAGCTGGGCGTAGCCCAGGATGATGCCGAGAGGAGTATTGATTTCATGGGCCACGCCGGCGGCAAGCTGCCCCAGGGAGGCCATCTTTTCGGAATAAATGAGTTTTTCGGTCATCTTGCGGTAATTGGTGATGTCTTTGGCGATCCCTTCGCAGCCGCTCTTGCAGCCTTCCTCACCTTCGATGGCGTTGGCCGTGATGATGACGTATTTTTCCGCTCCGTCCCGGCTCCGGAGACGGACCTCGAAATCCTTGATAAATCCCCTCTCACAGACCGTGCTCACGTAACGCTGCCAGGCCTCTTCGTCGGCAAAGAAATCCCGCATGGGCCGCCCCACAAGTTCCTCCTTCTTGGAAAAGCCCAGGAGCTTAACGCCACTGGGGTTGATGTCTGAAATGCGCCCCCCGGCGTCACAGAAGAAGATTACCTCCCCCGAATTCTCGAAAAGCCGCCGGAATTTCTGCTCCGAAGCCAGGAGCTCCCTGGTGCGCTGTTCGACTTTTTCTTCCAGGGTGTGGTAGAGCTCCTTGAGCTTCAGGTTGGCGGCTTCGAGTTCTTCCTTGGCCTCTTTGAGCTGTTCCGCGTCGGCTCGCACGCGGTCGATGATCTTTCTCACGCTGGGATAGACAAAGGTGAGAACCGCCACTGAAACGAAGCAGATGCTGTTCAGACTTCCGGAAATGGGGGCCAGATCCTGCCACCAGTGGGGAACGCCGGCATAAATGAAGATGAAGCGCAACATATGGCCGATGCTTCGAGAGATAGAAAGCGCCACGAAGGCTGAAGAGAGGCCAAAGAGATACATGAAAAGCACACTCTGGGGGAAATTCCGCTTGAGCTCCAGGGAATAACGAAAGGCCCCGAAGGAGAGAAGCAGCATGAGGAAAGAGCCCACAAAGTCTACCGAGTAAATGGGATAGAGGGGAAGAGACTGCATGGGCTAACTTCTGACTCTCTGCTCCTGGAATTCACGATAGAAAGTGCGCAGGCTCTGTACCATGAACCACATGGCCGGCACACATAGGAGATGGTCAAAACGGCCAAAATAATAGACCCAGCGCTCAAGCGTAAAGGGGCCGTGGAGACGGTGCTCAAAAGGGTCTGGCGAGAGATAGAGGGCCGTCTCCGGGAGACGTAAATCAAGAAAATGGACCATCATGGTATCCAGATTCCAGAGGAGGAAGAGAATCAGCGAGAGGCGGAAATAACGCCAGGACTTGCCGGTGCCCATGGGGTGCCGGCGAGAAAAGTAAAGGATGAAGAGGATCGAGACCGTAAACAAAATGTGGGCCAGGATGTGAGAATAGAAACCCTCCGGCGGGCCATGCACCTGGACCGCAAAGGCCTTATCGGCAAAGAGAAGCAAAAAACAGAAGATAATTGGAAGAAACGAGGCTCTCATGCCTTGTCAGTTTACCATTCCTGGCGGACAACTCAAACTCACGTCTTACGGTAAAAATAAATGGGATCTCCCACGTGAAGAACCAAATAAGGCTCCCAGCCGGGCAGAGGGAAATTGGCGCTTACCACGACGGCTCCGGGCCGCAGTTCTTCTCTGAGCTTGGGAGCCAGCTCCAGGAGAAGGTCCGGAAAGAGATAGCAAAAGACGACATCGTAGCGGGAGAGATCCTCCTGGAGGAAGTTTTTGCGTCTCACCTCGACCGGAACCCGTCCGAGAAAGTTCCAGAGACGGGCCAAAAAATAGGCCCAGGGATTGATTTCGAAACCCACCCCCTTCACACCATAACGTTTGAAGGCTGCTCGGAGGAAACGGCCGTCTCCACAGCCAAGGTCTGCCAGGCGGGTCTCCGGGCTCAAGGGGAGAGCTTCCAGAATGGCCTTGATTTTCGCCCTCGAAGTAGACACGAAGAGGGCCCCTTTGGTCTTGCGCAAGACGAAAACCGTGGAGATGGCATAACAAAGTTTGAGAACGGCCAGGGGCAACAGAACCAGGATAATGGCTGCGAGAAGGACCTTCATCGGGGGATGATCTGGATGTCCTCAAAGGGATGGGGCTGAATGAGACGCACCTTTTCCCGAAGGGCAAGTTCGAGAAGGGCCAGAAAACAAGCAATGGCTTCTTCCCGGGAAAGGGTTTGCAAGAATTGCCGAAAAGAGAGAGATTTCTCTCGGGCAAGTCTGGTGAGAATCAAATCCATCATCTCGCTCACCAGGACCCTGGCTCTGGAAACCTCCAACGGAGTGGGGGGCTTTTTTGTCAGAACATCCTTCAAAACCGAAAGGAGCTCGAAAATGGAAACGGAAAGCTCCTCGTGCGCAGAAGGTTCTTCCCCAGGAGGCACAAAGACGTCCTGGCCAAGGATGGGTCTGGCGGAAAGGACTTCTGCTGCTTTCTGAAATTTGGCAAGTTCAAGGAGGGGGGCCACAATCTCCTCACGTGGGTCCGGTCTCTCTTCGGGGTCTTCGACCTCTTCCCGCGGAAGAAGCATCTGGCTCTTGATGTAGAGGAGCGTGGCAGCCATCAGGAGATATTCGCCAGCAACATTGAGATCCAGAGCCTGCATCATTTCCAGATAAGCAAGATATTGTTCGGTAATGAGAGAAATCGGCAGGTTGAAAATATCGAGCTTGTTTTTGCGTACCAGATGCAGTAATAAATCTAGGGGGCCCTCGAAAACGGGTATCTTTACAATGCATTCAGACATCTTGGAAATCGAAATCCTCTATACCAACAAATGCCGTAACTGGCCAAAGGTGGTAGATCTCCTCAAGCAAGCCCTCGAAGAGTTGGATCTTCCACACCAAATATCTACCCGAGAAATAAAAGACCGCAACGAAGCGCAGGCGCTTTCCTTTTTTGGGTCTCCCACGATCAGGGTGAACGGGGAAGATCTCGAACCGGGGGCATCCGGCAAGATAAACCTTGCCTGACGTCCCTACCGCACCCCGGAGGGGCGCCTCAAGCCACTGCCAACGTTGGCACAAATAAAGAGCTGGCTTGAAAGGTTTGTTAATGAGCGCCCAAAAGCCCGATAAAATTTGCTACCAGCCCATCGGCTGGGTCAAAACCGAGGCCCGGGAAGTGCCCCGTTTCTACAAGATTTCCAAGGTCAAGGGTGAGCTTCACATCCTTCCCAAATACCAGCCGGGGCTAAAAGACATCAAACCAGGCGAGAAGATCTGTGTCCTCTTTCATTTTCACAAAAGCCCGCCCTTTGAAGAGAAGCATCTGATCCAGGAGCCTCCGCACCGGCCCGGAGAAAAAAGAGGGGTTTTTAGCACCTGTTCTCCGGTACGCCCTAACGCTATCGGGCTTTCGGTGTTAAAAGTACTGGAGGTGAACGGCAACGTCTTAAAGGTGGAAGGACTCGACATGCTGGACGGAACGCCTATTTTAGACATAAAACCTTACAAGTTCGAGGGAGACAATGAACCTTAAAAAACCTTCTTTGCAGTCTGCAGGGTTTGTCGTGCTTCTCCTGGCCCTCTTCTGTGGGCCGGTGAGAGCAGGTTTTTGGGACCAAGTTGGAAAGATCCTGAAGGAGAGCTCTCCTCAGAAAAAAGAGGAACTGAGCTCCGTTGAGATGGCCCGCGGGCTCAAGGAAGCCCTCTGGGTGGGGATAGAAAGGGCCGTAAGTTATCTCAGCAACGTCGAAAACCTGCTTAAAAATCCCTCCTTGCGTATTCCCCCACCTCCAAAAGTGGCCAAAGTTACCGGTTTTCTCCGCAAAGTGGGGTTCAAGAAGCAGGTCGAAGATTTCGAAAGAAGCCTGAACGCCGCGGCGGCCAAGGCCATCAAGGAAGCCCTTCCGGTCTTCAAGGAGGCCATCTCTTCGCTCACCATAGAAGATGCCAAGCGCCTCCTCAGAGGAGGAGACACAGCTATCACAAACTATTTTCGCGAGAAAACGTCCCGGAGGCTCTATGAGAGATTCCGCCCCATCGTGAAGGAAAATCTGGTTCGAGTGGGGGTAACCAAAAAGTACCAGGAGTTGATCCAGAACTCCTACGCCAGAAACTATCTCGGTGGCACCGATCTGGACCTGGAACATTACGTGACCAAGGCGGCTCTCGACCGTTTGTTCAAAGTCCTGGCCCAGGAGGAGATAAAGATCCGCCGGAATCCGGCGGCCCGCACCACCGAACTCTTGAAGAAGGTCTTTAGTTCTCTCTGATGCGCTGGCCGGTAAAAGTAAAGATTCTCATACCAGGAAGGGTCAAATTCTCTTTCGTGAAAGAGGGAGTCTGGTTCTACCAGGAGCGGCTCAAGCATTATCTCCCCTTTGAACTTCAGGAAAAAAAGATCTCTCGAACCAAGGACGCCTCAGAGACAAAACAACTTGAAGGGCAAGCGCTTCTCAAGGGGCTTTCTCCGGGGAGCTTCAAGATCGCCTTAGACGAACGGGGGGTTCTCTGGGATTCCTTGACCTTTGCCAGAAAACTGGAAGAATTGCTCACCGCTCAACGAGAGCTGAACTTCTTGATCGGTGGGGCCTTCGGGCTGGACGAAGAAGTCTTGAAGACCGCCGATCTCAAACTGAGTCTCTCAAAGCTCACCTTGAATCACGAAATCGCCCTCCTGGTCCTTCTGGAGCAACTCTACCGGGCTCTCACCATCGTCTCCGGTGAACCCTATCACAAATGAGCCCCCTGGTAAGTGTCATCATTCCCACCTACAACCGCCAGAATTTTCTGAAAGAGGCCCTGGATTCGGTCCTTGCCCAAACGTACCGGCCCCTTGAGATCATCGTGGTTGATGACGGCTCCACCGATGGGACCCCCTGGATCATCCCCCGATATCCGGTGAAATATGTGCGAGGGCCGCGGCAAGGGGTGGCTGCGGCAAGAAATCGCGGCATCCTACTTTCCCGGGGAGATTTCATCGCCTTCTTGGATAGCGACGATCTCTGGAAACCACAAAAGATCAGGCAACAGATAGACTTTTTCGAAAGAAATCCCGAAGCCGTGGCCGTCCAAACCGAAGAGATCTGGATAAGAAAGGGGAAAAGGGTAAATCCCAGAAGACGACACCGGAAACCTTCCGGCTTTTTCTTCGACCGGGCGCTTGAGCTCTGTCTGGTAAGCCCTTCAGGGGTGATGCTGCGCCGCAAAGCCCTTTTTGAAATCGGGCTCTTCGACGAAAGATTTCCCGTCTGTGAAGATTACGAGCTCTGGCTCCGTCTCGCCGCCCGCTACCCGGTCTTCCTCATCGAAGAACCACTGGTGATCAAAAGGGGTGGGCATGAAGACCAGCTCTCTCGTACTCCGGGGCTCGACTGGTTTCGCCTGAAGGCCATCGTCAAGATCTGCCACGATCCGGCGCTGTCTCCACCGATGAGGCTTTTGGCCCTGAAAGAAGCCCGAAAAAAGGCTTCGGTTTACCGCCAGGGGGCCCTTAAAAGGGGAAAATGGTGGAAAATTCTCGAAATAGAAAGGCTACTCCAAAAGCTCTCTTCCGCTCCCGGGCTTCCACCTTTAGGATCTCTCCCGGCGGTTAAAGAAAAATCTTAAAAGTCCGATTAGATGTAAGATGCTAGATAAAAGGCTCTTTGGCCGTTTCGAAGTAAAGTTTGACTGCTATTTGGCCCTCGACAAGGATTTCAAAGTCTACCAAGCCCATCTGCTAGATTTGAGCCTGGGAGGGTTCAGGGTCATAACCGAGGCCCCCCTGAGTGCCGGGAAGATCGTCCATTTCTCCTTCAACTCCAACCCTCCCATCAAGGGAACCGCCCGGGTGGTCTGGGTCAAAAAATCGGCTCATTCCAACCAGTGCGAGGCGGGGCTTGAAATAATAGAACTCAAGGATCGCTTCCGTAAAGCCCTTCAGGATCTCATAAACGAGCTGACCTTCAGCCTTTCAGAGGCCTACTTCCGTTAACTCACCCTGGCCCCTGGAGAAATCTCTCTCTCAGGAACGATCAGGGTGAGACCATCTTCGTCTTTGGCCGCAAGCACCATTCCCTGGGAAACTACGCCGCGGATCTTGGCGGGCTTGAGATTCGCCAGGAGGACGACCCTTTTCCCCACCAGCTCCTCGGGCTCGTAAAATTCCGCGATACCAGCCACCACCGTTCTCTCTTCAGGACAGCGGACGGTTAGTTTGAGGAGGCGATCCGTCTTGGGAATCCTTTCGGCGGCAACGATTTCTGCTACCCGTAGATCAAGACGGTTGAAGTCTTCAAACGAAATGGTTTCGGATTCCATTTTTTTCTCCTCCGAAGCAGGTGATGCCTTGGAAGGGGCAGATTCTTGAAGTTGTTCAACTCTCGGAAAGAGGGCCTTCCCGCGCCTGGTCTTAATCCCGGGCTCCAGGACCCCAAATCGTTCCAGTTCGGAGGCCTTGAGATGCTCTTGGGGAGAGAGACCAAGATTCAGGAGGATTTTTTCGGAAGAGCCTGGCATCACGGGCCAGAGGGCCGTGGCCAGAAGACGCAACGTCTCCAGGAGATGATAAAGCACCGTGGCCAGACGCTCTTTCTCATCTCTTTTGGCAAGCTCCCAGGGGGCCTGATAATCCACATAACGATTGGCCTCCCGTACCAGCTCCCAGAGGTCTGCCAGGGCCCGGTGAAACTGAAAAGCCTCCATTTCCCGGAGATAGCTCTGGACCGCCCGTAAAGCCAGATCCCGCAAGGCCTGATCCTCCGCCGACGGTTTCCCGGCAGGAGGAACCTCCCCACCAAAATACTTCTTCACCATGGTGAGGGTGCGATAGACGAGGTTTCCCAAATCGTTGGCCAGATCGGCGTTGATGCGAAGTACCAGGGCCTCCTCGCTGAAATTGGCATCAAGCCCGAAGGCCATCTCCCGCAAAAGGAAATAACGCACCTGATCACAGCCGTACTTTTCTACCAGATCCCTGGGGCGAACCACGTTTCCGAGAGACTTGGACATCTTGGCCTCACCCATGTTCCAGTAGCCATGCACGTGGAGCTGCGCAAACGGTGGCACCCCCAGGGCCCGCAACATGATGGGCCAGTAAATGGCGTGAGGTTTGAGAATATCCTTGGCAATGACGTGGTGCGCCGGCCAGTACTTCTGCCATTTGGGATCATTGGGATATCCGATCCCGGAAAGATAATTCAAGAGGGCGTCAAACCAGACGTATGTCACGAAATTTGCATCAAAGGGGAGCTCTATTCCCCAGGTGAGCCGGGTTTTGGGGCGAGAGATACAAAGATCTTCCAGATCTTCCTTCAAAAAGGAAAGGATCTCGTTCCGGTAACGGGAAGGTGTGATGAAGTCGGGATTCTTTTCGATATAGTCTCGCAGCCAGTCCTGATATTTGGAGAGCCGGAAGAAATAATTGGCCTCTTTGAGGGGGGTGGGCGGCGTGCGATGATCGGGACAAAGACCATCCACGAGTTCCTTGGGTGTGAGGAAGCGTTCGCAACCGAAACAATAGAGCCCTTCGTATTCGTCGTAATAGATGTCCCCCTGGTCGTAAACCTTCTGGAGCACATAGCGGACCACTTCTTTGTGTTCCGGGTCGGTGGTGCGGATGAAACGGGAGTAAGAAATGTTCAAAAGGGGCCAGGTATCCCGGAAGAGTTTGCTCATCCGATCCACGTATTCCTGAGGGGAAAGCCCCTCTTTCTGCGCCGCCTGGACGATCTTGTCTCCGTGTTCGTCGGTACCGGTAAGAAAAAAGACCTCTTCTCCGAGCAAGCGTTTTAACCTTGCCACCACATCGGCCACCACGGTGGTGTAGGCGTGTCCCAGGTGAGGCTCCGCATTCACGTAGTAAATGGGAGTGGTTATGTAGAAGGCCATCTTATTTCTCCTTGCGGAATTCTTCCATGGAAACCTCGACTTCCTGCCCCTGAGGAGTCTCAATGGTCACGGAATGGCGAAAGATGTTGTAGCGCACCACCCGGCCCTCATGGCCTGTAAGGGAGATCTTCTTGCCAATCTTTGGAAGAGAAGCTGAAAGCTCACTATAGACGTTGTGCTCAAACAGGAGACAACAGAGGAGCCGGCCACACAGACCAGAGATCTTCACCGGATCCAGAGGGAGGCTCTGCTCTTTGGCAATCTTGATGGAAACCGGATCAAACTTCTTGAGGAAGGTAGCACAGCAAATTTCCCGGCCACAACAGCCGATACCACCCACCATCCCGGCTTCGTGCCGCACACCTATCTGGCGCATTTCGATCCGTGTTCTGAGGGCCCGCACAAGATCCTTCACAAGCTGGCGGAAGTCGATCCGCCCTTCGGCGGTGTAGTAGAAGATGACCTTGCTGCGGTCGTAAAGTCTTTCCACCCTCACCAGCTTCATTTCAAGCCCCTGTTCGCGGGCCAATTGTTCACAAATCCCCCAGGCCTTCTCTTCGAATTTGATGTTTTCGTGATACCGGGCCACCTCTTTGGGTGTGGCCAGGCGCTTTATTCTGGGAAGGGATTTGAGGTCGAGGGGCAAAAATACCGCCGGGGAAACCACTTTGGCCACTTCCGTGCGTTCGTCCAGATCCAGAAGGACCATATCTCCGGGCTTGAGGGAAAGACCTTCCGCCACGGCATGGAGCCCGGGGAAGTCGTCTCGCAGGACCACCTCCACCACATAAGGCTTGGAGGGAGTTTTGGGATGCTTCCTTCCCTTCCCCTCCCTCTTCCCGGAACGTCGGGGCCGATTTTCACGGCGATTTTTCTTTTCTCTTTCTTTCATTTTCGCGAAGAACCACCTCTAAATAGGCGGAAAAATTTTACAACCTTTTCTAGAAATTTCACGGAACGGGAGACAACTTTTGAAAAAGCTCCTTCAGGAGGGCCGGATGTTTGATCCCGGGAGCTATTTCAACACCGGAGTTGACATCGATTCCGTAAGGCTGCACCTGCGCCACCGCCTCGAGGACGTTTCGGGGGTTAAGACCCCCGGCCAAAATGAGAGGGAGGCCAAACCTTTTGGCCTCGCAGGCCAGCTTCCAGTCAAAGGTTTTCCCGGTGCCTCCCGGAAGCCCCTTTACCAGGGTGTCCAGGAGAATACCTCCCACCCGGCCTTCATAAGGCTTGATTTGGGCAAGATCCTCGGGCTCTCTCACCCGAAAGGCCTTGATAACTCGCGGAAAAAAGGTTTCACAGACGGTCGGATCCTCCCGCCCGTGAAGCTGGATGAGATCAAGACCCACCCGATCCTGGACTCGGCGGATCTTATCCGGGTCTTCATCGACAAACACCCCCACCCTCAACAAGAAAGGAGGGAGAGCGGTGCTTATCTGACGGGCCTTTTCCGGAGAAACATAGCGAGGACTTTTGGGATAAAAAATGAACCCTACGGCAGAGGCCCCCAACCGGGCCGCCAGCAACGCGTCTTCAAGCCTTTTGATGCCACAGACCTTTACCCGAATCATCTTCTCCGGGAACGCTTTGAGCGCCGAAGGGTTTTCTTCTTGTATCCCAGAGTCTTGGCCTTCTTCGACCGTTTAAAGAGCTTCGGCGTTTTCAATTCTATGTCGAAAGGATTGTCGAATTCTATCCATTTTCCCCCTATTTTGAGGTCCAAATCACCGTCATCTTCAAAGCGATAGGGAAAGGGAAAACCCTCTGGAGGGGGTGCATCTTTTTCCAGCACATATTCCCGCCCCTTGTAGATGATCTTGGCAGTCGTGGGAGAGAGGAAATCCACCTCTGGAAGCTCCGGTGCTCCAGAACAACCGGTTAACACCAGCAGAGCTATCAGCACCAGCCCAAAACGCATCACAGCCTCCAAATATGACAAGTAATCCGTTTTGCGTTACAGTATCACAAAATCTTTTGAGGAGGAAACTTGGGGAAAGAAAGCGTTCTAGACGAGAAAGTCCTGGTTTTGAACCGCAGCTATCAAGCCGTTCAGGTAACCACGGTGCAGCGGGCAATCTGCCATCTGGTAAAAGGAACCGCCAAGGTCATCACCCCGGACTGGACCACCCACACGCTTGAGGAGTGGGTGAAAGCCTCGCGTTTCTACACCAACGGCAACGGTCGTATGATCCATAGCCCCAGCCTTTCTTTCCTCGCTCCAGATGCCATCTATCTCGTAACCTTTGACCGCCTGCCCAGGGTAGAAGTCGTCTTCTCCCGGGCCAATCTCTTGATCCGGGATCATTACACCTGTCAGTACTGCGGGAAAAGTGTCAAAAATCCCAAGGATCGAACCATCGATCACATCCTTCCTCGCTCCCGGGGAGGAAAAACCACGTGGGATAACGTCGTTCTCTGTTGCCGGAAATGTAACCTCAAAAAGGGAGACCGTACGCCCGAGGAAGTAGGGATGAAGCTCCTTACCAAGCCCAAGGCTCCCCGCTGGGAAAGCTTCATCATGGAAGACTTTCCCAGAGAGAAGAAGAAGGCCTGGCGGCAATTCCTGGAATACGCCGGTGTACCGGACTTCGAAAGTTAATTTCCGAGAATCTTTTCCACATCCAGGATAACGAGCAGGCGATCCGGAAGTTTGGAGACGTTCTTAACGAACTGGATGTCGAGCCCCTCGATCACCTCTGGAGGGTTTTCAATCTGAGAGATGGGAATCTCCAGCACGTCTCCCACCTGCTCCACCAGGAGGCTCAGCGGTTCGTCGTCGCGCCCGATGATGACGTTGTGATGGGCCTCTTTTTCGCGTTTGAGGCCGATTCTCTTGGCGAGATCAATGGCGGTAAGAATCTGGCCCCGCAGATTGATGATTCCGGAGACAAAAGCCGGAGCCTGGGGAACGGGGGTAATATCCAGGGAGCGATTTATCTCCACCACCTCTTCCACTGGCAGAGCAAAGAGAAAATCTGCCAGCCAGAAAGTAATGAAAAGCCTGCTCTCTTCGGTAAGAGACGGTTTCTTGGATTCGGTTTCAGTAGCCGGAAGATGCATTTTGGCCCTCCTTCTTCTCCATTATTTCGGCAAACTCCTCTAATTTTTTTCGGGCAGCCGGAGAAAGATCTAAAGGAAAAACCACCTCCACTCGCACCATGAGATCTTCACGGGTTCCGTCTTCACGGTAAGCACCGCGGTTTGGAAGGGTGAAGAAGGTGCCAGGCTGAAAGCGAGGCGGCAGAGCGACTCTTTCGTAGCCTTCAAGGGTTTCAACTTTCAGGGGACATCCCAGAGCAAAGCTCCAGAAGGGAACCTCTGCGCGACTCACCAGCTGTCTGCCTTCGAAGACGAGATTCCCGCTGGGATGAACCTGAAGCTCGAAAAAGACGTCTACTTCATCCTCCTCTTGCGGGGGCAAGTGGAGGATATCGCCCGGCCTGGCCCCCAGAGGCAATTTCAAGACGAGTTCCCTTTCTCCGGAGACTTCCCCCCGCCCCCGACAGTGGGGACATATATCCACCCAGATCACCCCTTCCCCACCGCAGCGAGGACAAACGATTCTCAAATGCCTCTTGGCCCCGGAAAATTCGATCTCTCCGCGGCCTTCACAAAAGAGGCAGGTCTCCTTCCGGCCGGAGGGATTCTGCCCCCGCCCCTGGCAATGGGAGCAGGTCTTCGTTTTACCCGGAACCACCACGGTGACGGTGGCTCCCAGAGCCAGTTCTCTGGCTGTTACATCGAGAAACGAAAGAAGATAATTGTCGCCCCGGGGTCGCTCTTTGAGTATTCGCAGACGGTTCGGAGCAAGCCGTTCACAGAGAAACTCATAGGAACGCTTGAGCTCCAGAAAGAGTTCTTTCTTGCCGCCAAGATCAGGGTGAAGCTGGCGCGCCTTCTCGCGAAAGGCGCGCCTTATCTCCTCAAGATTGGCCTGAGGACTTATGCCTAGGATGCGATAGGGGTCAAAGGCCTTCATGCCGCCTGGGCATATTTCCTGTTGAGAAGGTCTGCCAAGGCTTCAAGCACTTTGGAACGTTCGAGTTTCACCTGATACTCGTCAATGCCAGCCTCAAGGCCCCGGCGTTTGTCTTCGTCACTGGCAAGCGAGGTCAGGGCCATTACCGGAAGATGGGCCAGGCGTTCGTCAGCCCGGATCTTCTTGGCCAGTTCAAGTCCCGTCATGTTGGGCATCTCGATGTCGGTGACCAGCACGTCAAAAGGCTCTTTCTGGAGCTTCTCCCAAGCCTCCAGACCATCCGCCGCCGTTTCCACGTCGTAACCCGCTGCTGCCAGATAGTTGGCTATCATCTGGCGGAAGAAGGGAGAATCCTCCGCCAGGAGCACCCGGTAGGGGCGCTCTTCCTGAGGCACGATCTTCACGAAGAAGTATGGGTCCTGCATCTCGATGATCTTGTAAACGTCGAGGAAAAGGGTGGTACGACCTTTGACAATGGCCGAACCGAGCACACCTTCGATCTGATAGAGCCTCTCGTCGAGTTTCACCTGGGTTTGGATGCTGTCGACAATCCTTGAGACCAGAAAGGCCACCTCTCGCTCACCCTCCGCAAAGACCAGGAGATGGTACTCGTCCTGTTCTGGAAGAGGCTGGATGGGAAGATAGTTCTCCAGACGGATGATGGGCATGCTGCGGCCCCGGTACTGGACAATCTCCTTTCCTCCCACGAACTCGAGTTTCTCCGCCTTGATCTTGTCGAGCCTGGCAACCAGGGCCAGGGGGATGGCAAATTGCTCTTCTGGCGAGACGTTGAAGAGCAAGATGAACTGCTGTTCGTCTTCGGCAAGGGTGGCCCGTTTGGACGCTTCTTCTTTTACCCGGTCCACGTCCTCTACTTTGAGACCGATCTTGCGGGAGATGCCCACGACGTCGAGGATGAGGGCCATTTTACCGTCGCCCATGATGGTGGCTCCGGCAAAAATAGAGATGTCCTTGAAGTGTTTCCCGAGGGGCTTGACGACTATTTCTTCGGAATCCCAGATTTCATCTACCACCAGGCCGAAATCCATGGCCCCGGAATTGAGGATCACGAGGCTTTCGTTCTCACGGGATTCAGCCTCCAGGCCGAGGATCTTCGAAAGCCTGATGATGGGGACCATCTCCCCCCGGAGCCTGAAAAACTCGGAGTCTCCGATCTGGTGAATGTTCTTGCGCGTTTCCGGGGAAAGACCAACCAGCTCCCTCAAACTCACCTGGGGGATGGCGTAGCGCTGCCCCTCACAAGTCACCACCAGAGCCGGAATAATGGCGAGCGTCAGAGGGATCTTGAGACGTACCGTGGTCCCGGCGCCCAGGACGGTCTGGATGTCGATGCTTCCTCCGAGCTTTTCTACGTTGGTCTTCACGACGTCCATCCCGACACCGCGGCCGGAAATGTTGGTCACCTTCTGAGCGGTGGAGAAACCTGGCTTAAAGATGAGGGCCAGGGCCTCCCGGTCGCTCATCTTCTCGGCTTCAGCCGGGGTGATGAGGCCCCGCTCGATGGCCTTCTGTTTGACCTTGTTGACATCGATTCCGCGCCCGTCATCTTCGATTTCGATGACCACCTGGCCGCCTTCGTGGTAGGCCCTCAGCACCAGGGTACCCACCGGGGGTTTGCCCAGCTGGACCCGGGTGTCGGGATCTTCGATGCCATGGTCAATGGAATTGCGCACCAGATGGGTGAGCGGGTCCTTGATGGCGTCGATAATGGAACGATCCAGTTCGGTGTCTGCACCTTCGATGCGCAGGTTCACCTTCTTTCCGGTGGAACGGGCAAGATCCCGCACGATCCTCGGAAACTTGTTGAAGACGTTTCCGATGGGCTGCATGCGGGTCTTCATGATCTTTTCTTGGAGCTCCGTGGTTACCAAAGAAAGGTTCTGCGTGGCATTCTGGAGCTCGGCATCGCTTATGCGAGAAGCGATCTGTACCAGCCGGTTGCGCGAAAGGACAAGCTCTCCGGCCAGATTCATCAACTGGTCGAGAAGTTTAACGTCCACCCGCACGTGGGTCTCGGTAAGATGGACATGGGGAGCACCCTTGTCTTCTTTTTTGGGGGGCGATGAAGGCTTGGGGGTCTGTGGCTTGCTCTCTGCCTGGGGCTTAGTCTCCGCCTGAGACTTACTCTCCTCTTGGGGCTTTTCTTCTTTGGTTTCAGCCTTTTGCGAAGGGCTTTCTTCCTTGGCAGCCTCTTCGGCTTTTTCTTCTTCGGGAGGGCTGGAAGCCTCCTCCTGGGATTCCTTGGCAGATTTTTCTTCCGAAGCTTTCTCTTCTTCTGCCCCTCCACCCTCGGCCTTCTTAGCCACCTTTTCGGCAAAGTTTCTGAGGTCAACCAGAAAGTCAAGATATGTTTCGTCAACGGGTTCCTTCCCCGTTTCCTCCAGAGCCGCGATAATGGCTTTGATATAGTCTACCGCCTTCAGGAGGACGTCTATCGTCTCTTCGTCGGCTACGACGAGCCCGTCTCGCAACTTGGAAAGGATGTCTTCGGCAAAGTGGGCAATGGCCTCGAGAGTCTTGAAGCCGAAAAAACCCGCCGTCCCTTTGATGGTGTGAATGGTGCGAAAGATGCTCGATAGGAGCTCGCGGTCTTCCGGTCGCTGCTCAAGCTCTACGAATTCTTCGTCAAGCCGTTCGAGATTCTCTTTGGCTTCGGTGATAAAATCTTTGAGGACATCTTCTTCAAATCCCATAAGACCCTCCTCAAGTCTTCGGCGATTGTTTT
>Ga0256835_1000358_pt1 | contig 35103 bp, 38 predicted proteins | sample PIR30metaG_FD_185972 | JGI IMG/M metagenome (GOLD analysis project Ga0256835, IMG submission 185972) | Hydrothermal vent microbial communities from East Pacific Rise, Pacific Ocean - PIR-30 | ecosystem: Environmental > Aquatic > Marine > Hydrothermal vents | place: Pacific Ocean: East Pacific...
AGAGATAACAGGTCTTGTAGCAAAAGAACTTTTGCCAGAAATAATTGAGACAAAAAAAAGCATAGATGAAATTATCAAGGAAAAGGGAATCAAAAGCATAAGTTCTGATGAAGATATAATGAAAATCATTCAACAAGTTTTAAAAAATAATGAAGATCAGGTAAAAAAATACAAAGAGGGGAAAACCAAATTGTTTGGATTTTTTGTAGGTCAGGTTATGAAAGCTACAAAGGGAGCAGCTGATCCCAAGAAAGTAAATACCCTATTAAAGGAGGCCATTGATGGAAACTAATTTCAAAACAGATGCAAGAATTGAAAAAGGCAAATACTCAGAAAAAACAATTAATAGGTTAAAAGAAATAGCCAGACAGGTAAGAATTGAAATTGTTAAATCCATTTATAAAGCACAATCGGGACATCCTGGCGGTTCTCTTTCAGCCACAGACCTTCTGGTTGCTTTGTTTTTTTACAAAATGCATTTCCATCCTCAGGACCTTCACTGGAAAGACAGAGATCTCTTTGTTCTTTCAAAGGGACATGGGGTTCCGGCTCTCTACAGTGTTTTTACGGAGCTGGGCATTATAAAAGAAGAAGAGCTTTCACATTTAAGACAGGTAGGAAGTATTTTACAGGGGCATCCCGATAGACTAAAGACTCCGGGAATCGAAGCTTCCACAGGCTCTCTCGGACAGGGACTTTCGATTGCCCTTGGCATGGCTCTTTCAATAAGATTAAATAAATCTAAAAGAAAAGTTTATGTTATGATGGGAGATGGTGAGATGCAGGAAGGTCAGATATGGGAGGCAATGCTAAAAGCCGGTAATGAAAAACTGGATAACTTAGTGGGAATCATAGACTATAATGGAATACAGCTGGATGGTATGGTAAAAAAGATAGATGACCTTGCACCTTTAAAAGAAAAGTGTGAGGCTTTTAAGTGGAAAACAGTTGAAATAGATGGTCACAATTTTGAGGAAATACTCTGGGCATTGGATGAATCAGATAAACATAAGGGTAAACCATTCATGATTATAGCTCACACAGTTAAAGGAAAGGGTGTCTCATTTATGGAAAACAATCCAGCCTTTCACGGAAAAGCACCCAATGAAGAGCAGTATAAACAGGCTTTAAAGGAATTGGGGGCAGAGGAATGATACAATTCTCCTCTGTTTATAAAAGCTATATAAGAGGAGAATATGCGCTTGAAGATGTCTCCTTTAAAATAAACAAAGGAGAATTTTTTTTCATTACAGGTCATAGTGGTGCAGGAAAAACCACTCTACTAAAATTAATAACAAAAGAGATTAAGCCGACAAAAGGAGCTATCTTAATTGAAGGTAAAAATATATCAGTTCTATCGGATAGTAAAATCTATAAATTCAGAAGAGAGATTGGAATAGTTTTTCAGGATTTCAGACTTCTCGAGGAAAGGACTGTTTTTGAAAATGTGGCAATTTCTCTGAAAATAAGGGGGCTACCAATAAGAAAAATTAAAAAAGAGGTTTTGGAAGCTCTGAGGTGGGTGGGAATTCACCAGAAAATCTGGAATAAGACAAAAACTCTTTCAGGGGGAGAGCAACAAAGAGTCGCAATAGCAAGAGCAATAGTAAGTAATCCCAAAATCATACTAGCTGATGAGCCCACCGGGAATCTGGATGAGGAAATTTCTTATGAGATAATGGAAATGTTCAAAAGATTGAACTCAAGAGGAGCCACAATAGTAATCGCCACCCACGATAAATTGATTCTGGAAAGATACGGGAAAAAAAATAACATATTAGTACTCCAAAAGGGAAAAATAAAACAGCTTATTAAAAGAGATGAAAGTCTTTTTGCTTAAATATATTTTACAGGATAGTATTGAGAGTTTTAAGAATCAAAAATACCTTAATATGCTTTCTCTAATAACAATAATCTTTACCTTTTTCATTATAAATATTTTTTTCTTCCTAAATTTTAATATCTCATCCTTTGTTAAAAAATTTGCATCTAATTACAAAGCAGAAATATTTCTCTATGAAACCAATGAAAAAGATTTTGATATAAACAAAATCAAAAATAATAAATTAGTAAAAGATATCAAATTTATAACAAGTGAAAATGCAAAAAAAATATTTTTGGAAAACTTTCCTTCTTTAAAGCCTACCTTAAAGGAAATAGGAGAAAATCCATTCCCACCGTCCGTAAGAATTATTTTCAAAAGTAGCAACAAAAAAGAAATAGAGAAATTTCTAAAGAATTTGAAAAATATTCCAGCTGTAAAAGAAATAAAAACAAACTTTGATCTTATTGAAAAAATATCCGGACTAAAGAAAATAATCTTTTTACTCGGACTTTTTTTTGGTTCTATCCTTCTATTTACATCATTTTTTACTATAGTTAATATAATAAAGATTGTTGCTTATTCCAGAAAAGAGGATGTTCTAATCCTTAGAATGATAGGCGCTTCCAACTTTTATATAGAAGCTCCTCTTATATTAAATGGCATCTTTCTTGGAATAATAGGAGCACTAATTTCAATTGGGCTCTTTGAAATATCCTTAAAACTCCTTCCTGTTTACTTAAAAGATTTTTATAAATACTTGAAACCAATATTTGAAACAACATCTCTCTCCTTTAAATATTACCTTTACCTTTTGCTCTCAGCTATATTTATAGGAGCTCTCTCATCTTACACATCAGTTTACAAATTCATTCACCTGGGAGAGGAATAGACAGACTTATCAAAAAGCATAAAGGATTCTCCATTCTTCCTTTTTTTTAAAAATAACTCATAATATGTCTCTTTTAAAAAAGCTTTCTTTGTAAATCCTAATTTTTCAGCCATTTTCAAAATAAAGTTCTCGTCTCCTTCAATCTCAATAAAATTCCCTATCGGAGTTTTATCAAGACAAACATGATTGGAAGAACGAGAATAGATCTTTCTAAATTTTTGATACCTGAAAAACACTTTATAACCCAGGCCCTTTAAAATTTTTATGGTATTTTCAAAATCACTAACTTTAATCTCAATTTCCTCTCTAACTTTGTATTCCGAATATTTTTTCTCAACCTTGTTTTTAAATGTCAAGATTATATTTTCACCTGTTTTTCTTAATCTCAAAAGCTTTCCCTCTTTTTTCAGTTTTAAATCTTCCACATCAAAAACAAGATTATCTTCAAAGACCCAATCCCTTATCTCATCAAAAATCTCTTTGCTTAAAATCTTCTCAAAAGGGGAAAAATCCTTTACTTCGATTTTAACTTCAATTTCCATCATTTATTGTATCGCCTTTCAAGGACTTAAAAGCTTCGAGATCTCCATCTTTTTCAATTTGAATAATTTTCCTTAAGAGCTTTTTTAGTTTTCCAAAATTTCTATTTGCATTACTCCCTTTGAAAGAATTATCTCCTACAACTCTTTTTATAATCCTTCGAGCCACTTTATCATTTTTAAAATCATTAAAAAAAACTAAAAAGATAGCCTTATCATCGGAATTCTTCAAGATTTTCTTCTCCTGAAGAACTTTTAAAAACAATAGTGACATTATTTTTACCTTAATTTCTTCAAGAACAAGAAAATCCTTCTTAAATCTATCCTTTACCGTTATTACAAAGTAATCATTTTTAACAAAAAAAGGTCCCACTCCGGAAGATAAGATTTTACCAGTGAGATAAAATAAGCGTATTGAATCAGGAGGAAAATTGTCAGAATTTACTATAACCGAGAATTTTTTCCAGCTATCTTTATCTTTAAAAAAAATAAAGGAGAATTTTTCATTAAATACTTTACTTACGAGAACAATAGGGAAAAAATGATTTTCATCCTCTAAACCTTCAAAATTTTCATTTTTCAGAAAATCATAAAAAATTGATTCGGCTTTTACAATTTTCTCATTGATGTCCTGCTCCTTTTTCAAAACTATGAACCTTCTATTTTGAGTTACAAGAATACCAACCATAATATCTTTTGAAGATAAAAAAAGGGAATTCGCCTCGCTAAAATCTCCTTCTTGGAAAGAACTTTTCAGGAGCTTAGTATAGTTTCTTTCATCTTCTGACAAATTAAATTCTTTATCTAATTTTTCCAAAAGAGCAATTACAAAATCTTTTTTATCTCTAATATTATCCACTGTATTTATCTCTTTTGCAATTTTAAGATAAATATCTAACTTTTTAATTTCTAATTCACTTTTCTCTGAAAATAGGAAATTTCCGGTTAGCACTACTAAAAACAAAGAAATAAAAAGAGATAAGAAAAACCTCTTGTCATTAAGAGAAAAACATCTCATTTTATAAACACCTTTCTTCCTCTAATCTCAAGCCTTCCATCAAAAAACAATTTAACAGCTTCCGGAAAAATCCTATGCTCTTCTCTTAAAATTCTCTCTGAAAGAGTTTCTTCAGTATCATCCTGATAAACAGGTACCACTGCCTGTAAAATTATAGGGCCATGATCCATTTTTTCATCAACAAAATGAACTGTACATCCGGAGTATCTCACTCCGTATTTCACAGCTTTTCTTTGAGCATGAAGCCCCGGAAAAGAGGGAAGGAGTGCCGGATGAATATTCATAATCCTGTTTCTAAAAGAAGATACAAATTCGGCACCTATGATTTTCATATATCCTGCAAGGATAACAAGATCAACCCCTCTTTCTTTTAAAATTCTAACAATTTCCCTATCATACTCTTCCCGTGAATTAAATTCTTTCAAATTAACAAAAATAGCTTCTATTCCGTTTTCCCTTGCAATTTCAAGACCTTTTGCCCCTTTATTATCAGAAATAACAACCACTATTTCAGCTTTTATTTCTCCTTTTTTAACCTTTTCCAAGATTGCTTTAAAATTCGACCCCCTTCCCGAAAGCAAAACTCCTATCTTACCCTTTTTCAACTCCAACCTCCTTCGCAATTTCGTCAATTATTCTGGAAAGCCTGAAAGGTTTTCCATCCGTATAATACTTTTCATAAATCTTTTTTGCAAACTCAAACTCATTTTCATAATCCACTGTTATACTTAAATTCGGATAATAAAGCTCTGATGGGACAGGAGGATAAGCACATCTAAACAATCTTTTCTCTCTTTTCATAAAAAGAGTCACATGCTCTCTGTCATCCTCTCTTACCGCCAATCTATGAGAAAGCTCTAAAGCCTTATCAGTGAAAATCTCAACAGCTCCTCCTTTAGGCATCCCTTTTTCTACAGAATAATCCACTCGATGAATTAACATATAATTAATTAATCTGTCAACAGCCTGAAAATCAACAAGCGGATTATCTGCCGTGGCTCTTATGTAAAAGGGAGATGGAAACATTTGAGCTACTTTAAAATATCTCCCCAGCACATCATACTCCGAACCTTTAACACATTCAACTCCCATTTGTTTTGCAATCTCACAAAGAGGTTCATTTTCTTCCGTGTCCGGAATAGCAAGCACAACAAATGAATTGGTGGGAACAGAAAGCCTTTCTATTATATAGTACAGCATAGGCTTACCTAAAATATTCTTTAATACCTTACCTCTCAACCGCGTAGAGCCAATTCTCGCCTGAAGTATTATCGGGATTTTCATATATTCATCCTTTCAAATCTTTTTCTCGTAAGAAAACACTATCTTCATAGCTTGACATATAAAGTCCTCTCTCAAACTCTCCGATAAAGGGTTTTATCTTCTCGCCAGCTACAAGCTTTAAAAGTATTTCCATAAAATTGACACCTGCTGCCTTTGTTAGCTGAATTCCCCCGGAAAAGCGGGGATTTATTTCGGTAAAATAAATTTCTCCTCCATCCTTTAAAAACCCCTGAATATTAGCAGGTCCTTTGATATTAAGCTCTTTTGCAATTTTTATAACACTATTTATTATTTTTTCACTATAAAAAGTTTGTCCTCTATCAGAAATACCTGCTCTAACAGTAAGCCTTTTTCTCGGAACAATACTTAAAACATCATTATTAAAATCAGAAATAAGATCAACTGTAAACTCCTGCCCTTTAATGTACTCCTGAACTATGGGCTCTTTAATTCTCTTTAAATAAAATAAAAGCTCTTCTTTATCCCTGACCTTATAACAATTTATACTTCCCCTCCCAAACCTTGGTTTAATAAAAAGCGGAAAGCTAAGATTTTTTTCTTTTAATATCTCTTCCTTTGTAAATGTCTCAGGGGTCATTAAAAAAAGTGATTTAAAGAACTCATAAGTTTTTATCTTATCATTCGATATTTCAGCTGCTTTTTTGCCGGAACATGCAATAATCACTCCTTCTTTTTCATACTCATCTATTCTCTCACCCCATAATGGTAATTCAAGATCCATTGTCGGAATTACAAGTCTTATCTTTTCTTTTTTAATAATTTTATCTATAAATGAAAAATAGTTTTTATCCTCTATAAGAGGGACAAGATAAAATTTATCCGCAAAGTGAAGAGCAGGAGATAGGGGTTCGCAATCCACAGCTATCACATTTCCCGCATAATCAAAATGATTTTTTAGCTCTACAAACCCTCTGACAAGGGCTACTTTCCTGGATGCAGCAGTTATTAAAATATTTATTTTCTCCATTTGTAATATTTTAAACCATAGACCGGAGATTGTCTATACTTGGAAATCATTAGAAATACTTCCGTTTTTCCAATAATATTCTATTGACATAGTTACTATTAAAGTGATATTATAGTCCGAAAAATTAAAATCCTTTGAAGGAGGATAAAATGAAAATTTTTGTCACATCAACGGGGGAAAACCTTGAATCAACGGTTGATCCAAAGTTTGGTAGATGTAATTATTATATAATCTATGATACTGAAAAAAAAGAATTTGAAGTAAAAGAAAACCCCTACAAAACCGGTCAATCTTCAGTGGGAATTTCAGTGGCACAGCTTGCAATTAATAACAATTGCTCTGTTGCAATTTCTGTAAACTATGGGCCGAATGCTTTCAGGGTTCTCAGTGAGGGCGGAGTTAAAACTTACAAAGCCAAGGAAGATATGAAAGTTAAAGATGCAATTGAAGCATATTTAAAAGGAGAACTTGAGGAGGTAAATAACCCCGTTTCCCATGAGCAAGCTGAAAAAATTTTCCCCCATCACCACCATCATGATGATTAAAGGAGAAAGCAATGAAAATAGCAATAGCATCTGGTAAAGGAGGAACAGGAAAAACAACATTTGCAACTCTTTTTGCCCATGCAATAAGACCATCAACCTATGTTGATGCCGATGTGGAGGAACCAAACGGACATATATTCTTAAAACCTGAAATTGAGGAGGAAAAAGATTTTTCAGAATTGGTCCCCAAAATAATAGACGAAAAATGCACATTTTGCGGAATTTGCGCGGATGAATGCCCTTACAAAGCTCTTGTAATTTTAAAACCAACAAAAAAGTGGCTATTTTTTCCTGAGTTATGCCATTCGTGCGGAATTTGTGCTTATGTATGTCCGGTAAAGGGAGCTTTAGTGGAAGTACCGAAAAAAAAGGGAGTAATAAGAAAGGGAAAAGCAGGTAATATAAAATTTATGGAGGGAATTTTAAACCTCGGTGAACCAACACCTGTTCCTTTGATATCTTCACTTCTAAGAGAAATCGATGAGAAAGATCAAAATGTGATAATCGATGCTCCTCCGGGGACATCCTGTCCTGTGGTTGAAACATTGGGATTCGCTGATTTCGTACTTTTAGTAAGTGAACCAACACCTTTCGGAATATATGATCTTTCCCTCGCAGTTGAACTAACAAGAGATTTGAAAAAGCCATTTGCAATAATAGAAAACAAATACAATCCTGATAATCATCTTCTTGAAGATTATGCAAAGAAGGAAAACATAGATATTCTTTATAGATTGCCTTTCGAAGAGGAAATCGCAAAATCTTACTCAAAGGGTGAGCTTCCTTTTGAAAGGTTTGAAGAGAGCCTTCGCCAGCTTTATGAGGAGATTAAAAGGAGGGTGAAATGAGAGCAAAAGAAATAGTCCTGATAAGCGGGAAAGGTGGAACAGGGAAAACTACAGTAACCTCCTCCTTCGTCTGGTGGATGCATAATAATAATTATAATTTTGTAATCGCTGATGCTGATGTTGATGCCGCTGACATGCATCTTTTATTAAAACCTCAAATAAAAAGAAAAGAGTATTTTACGGGAAAATCCATAGCTAAGATAAATACAGAATCCTGCATATCCTGTGATCTCTGTAAGCAATACTGCAGATTTGATGCAATAGATATTATTGACGGTAACTATGTGGTCAATCCATTCAGGTGTGATGGATGTGGGCTTTGCAAATTAGTTTGTCCGGTTGATTCAGCAATAGATATGATTCCGCAAACTGTTGGTGAATGGTATATATCTGACACAAATTCAGGTAAAATGGTTCACGCAAAGCTTTATCCGGGAGCCGAAAATTCAGGAAACCTTGTCACGATGGTGAAACATCAGGCTCACTTAATAGCAGATGAAGCAAACATACCATATATTATTGTTGACGGGCCACCGGGAATTGGTTGCCCTGTAACATCTTCTCTTTCGGGAGCAAGCTATGCTGTTGTGGTTTCAGAACCCACTTTTTCCGCAATTCATGATATGGAAAGAGCAGTTGATACAGCTTTTCACTTCAGGGTACCTGTCGGTCTTGTTTTAAATAAAGCATCTTTAAATGATAAGAATGCTCAAGCTATTAAAGAATATGCAGAGAAAAAAGGAATTCCATTTTTAGGAAGCATACCATTCTCAAAATGCATTGTGGATGCATTGGTTAACGGAAAATTTGCTCTTGAGGGTTGTCCGGAATTAACCGAAAACTTTGAGAAAATATTTAAAAAAATATTAGAGGAAGTAAAATGAGTTTAAAGGATAAAATAATAGAAAAACTAAAAACAGTTTATGACCCTGAGTTAAGGCAGGATGTTATAACCTTAAAACTGGTTCAAAATCTTCAAGCTGACGATGAAACAGGTGAAGTTTCCCTGACTTTCAGGCCCACTGCATACTTGTGCCCTATAGGAATTCAACTTGCCCTGATGATTAAGCAGGCTATATTAAAAGTTGAAGGGGTAAAAAAGGTTGATATGGAGGTTGTTGATTTTGTTTATGCCAAACAGGCAATGGAATACCTTAAACAGCTTGATGATCAAAAAGAGAAAAAAGATTAAGGAGGTCTAATAAATGAGCGAGAGAAAGTATATAGCAGTCGGAGTCGGTAAAGATGAAAAATCTATCTGGGTGGGACATTTTGGAATCTCACCTTTTTACTATATTTATGATGACAAAGGAAACTTATTGGAAAAAAGAGTAAACCCTTATTCAAAGGGACAACATCATGATGACCCCAATTTAATTGTAAACTTTTTAAATGATTGCAAAGTTTTCATAGCAAGAAGAATGGGAGAGGAATCAAGAAGAAAATTGGTAGAAAATTTAAATATAGAAACATATCTTACAAAAACAAAAGAGGTGGAAGAAGCTGTAAAAGAGTATATTGCCCAAAAGCAATAAGTTGAAAATACAGCTTGATTGTATCCCCTGCCTTTTTAATCAACTTATAAGAACAGGTAAATTTATTTATGGGAATGATATAAACAAGATAAAAGAGCTGATTGATGGTTTTGGTTATCATCTTAAAGAGATTGACTTTAATTTAACACCTCCCCATGCCGGACAAATACTTTATGATTATATTATTGAAAAATCAGGGATAGAGGACCCTTACGGAAAAATAAAAAAAGAAAGTATTAATCTTGTTAAAAACAAAAAACCTCTTATGCAAAAAATAATTGATAGTTCATCAGATAAACTCTTAACAGCAATAGAACTTTCAATTCTCGGAAATATAATAGATTTCGGAGCAACAGAGAGCTTTGATTTTGAAAAAGAGTTGGAGAATCTCAACACAGAGGACTTTAATTTAAAGGATTATAAAATATTTAAAGAAAAACTCAACAATTCCACTACAATTCTCTTTATAGGGGACAATGCTGGTGAAACAGTATTTGACACATTTCTTTTAAAAGAATTAAAAGACAGAGGGAAAAACCTTATCTATGCGGTAAGAGAATCTCCTATAATAAATGATGCAACTTATGAAGATGCAATTATGTCAGGAATCGGTGAATATGCAGAAATAGTAAAACCGGGTCATACCCTCTCTGGACTTGATATAAACTTAACAAACGACAAATTTAGGAATTTATTCTATTCCAGTGATATGATAATAAGTAAAGGACAGGGGAATTTCGAGACACTTTCCGACTGCAAAAGAGATATATTTTTTCTTTTTAGAGTGAAGTGCAAAGTTGTTTCAGAGCTTTTGAATGAGCCAATAGGTGAAGCTATTTTACATTATCACTTCCCAAATAATTAAAGCATTTGACTTTTCCTTTATTCTCAATGTTTAGTAAGGGAGGTTTTTCTGTTTGACATTTTGGCGTTGCAAGTTCGCATCTATTGTAAAAAACACATCCTTGTAATTCATCCCTTGAGAGAGGCAAAAAACCCTTAATGTAGGTAATTTTGCCTTTTTCCTTCCAGAGCTCCGGATCAGAGTTTAGTAATGAACTTGTGTAAGGATGTAATGGATTCTCCAAAATATTACTGTTTTCCTCAATCAGTTCTCCCCCATAAAGTACAATTACATTTGAATAATTCAAAAATTTCAAAAGAGGCAGGTTGTGAGTAATAAGAATAACCGATAAATTTTCAGAATTAACGAGAGCCTCAATAAGTTCAATTAAATCTTTCTGAAGTTTTTCATCAAGAGCTGTGGTAATTTCATCTGCTATTAAAACTTCACTTTTAATAAGAAGAGCCCTCGCTATTGAAACTCTCTGAAGCATACCCCCGGAAAGTTCAAAAGGATATAGAGACAAAATTTTTTTTGGCTCATTAAAGCCCAATCTTTTTAGAATATTTATTACTTTAGTATTTTCATATTCTATACCTTTTGATTTCAAATATTCTTTCAATTGAAACTTGATCTTATATGTGGGATCAAAAGAGATAAAAGGATCCTGATTAAGATAATACACTTTCTTTCCTCTAAATTCCAGAAGACTATCTTTATCCATCTCAAAAACAGATTTCCCTTTGTATAAAATATCCCCTTTTGTTTTTTCAAATCCCTCAGGAAAGAAATTTAAAATAGCCCTTGCTAAAAGAGTCTTCCCCGATCCAGACTCTCCTATAAGTGCGACAATCTCTTTTTCTCTTAATTTGAAAGAAATATCCTCTAAAAACAGTTTATTACCTTTACTGACAGAGAAATTTCTTATATAAATAAGCTCTTTTTCTATTTTTTACTTACCCTCTAACTTAAATGTGGAAAGTCCCGCAAAAACAGCTCCGAATCCTAATTCCTCTTCAATTCTTAAAAGCTGATTATATTTTGCAATTCTCTCGGATCTGCTCAAAGAACCAGTTTTAATCATGCCGGTACCCATTGCAACTGTAAAATCCGCAATAAAGGTATCCTCTGTTTCACCTGATCTGTGGGAGACAACAGAACTATAACCCTTTTTTCTTGCATACTCAATTACATCAATAGTTTCAGTAACTGTTCCTATTTGATTAAGTTTAATAAGAATAGAATTACCGATTCCCTCCTCAACTCCCCTCTTTAATCTTGAAAGATTTGTAACAAAAATATCATCACCTACGAGTTGGATCTTACTTCCGAGTGCTGAGGTTATAATTTTCCATCCTTCCCAATCATCCTCAGCAAGGCCATCTTCTATTGAAATTATAGGATAAGTATTTACCCATTTTTCATAAATTTTTACCAATTGCTCTGCACTCATCTCCTCTTTTGTAGACCATTTGAAAATATACTTTCCATTTTCAAAAAATTCGGATGAGGCTGGATCAAGGGCAATATAAGCATCCTCTCCCGGCTTATAGCCAGCTTTCTCAATTGCTTCCACAATAAGCTCAAGTGCTTCTTCATTTGATTTTAAATTAGGAGCAAAACCACCTTCATCCCCTACAGCAGTACTATATCCTTTCCCCTTTAAAATTGACTTTAATGTATGAAAAACCTCTGAGCCCATTCTTAAAGCATCCGCAAAAGTCTCTGCACCAGCCGGAACAAGCATAAACTCCTGCAAATCAACACTATTATCAGCATGTGCACCACCGTTTATAATGTTCATCATAGGGGTGGGCAAAAGATTTGCATTAACTCCTCCCAAATACCTGTAAAGCGGCATTCCTAAAAAATTAGCAGCAGCTCTTGCAACCGCCATTGAAACTCCCAGAATTGCATTAGCGCCGAGCTTCTCTTTGTTTTCTGTACCATCTATTTCAAGCATTAAAAAGTCAATCTCTCTTTGATCAAAGGCGGATTCACCTATAAGTTCTTCTGCTATTATTTCATTAACATTTTCAACAGCCTTAAGTACCCCTTTTCCTTTGTATCTATCTTTATCACCATCTCTTAGTTCCAATGCCTCATGAATACCTGTTGAAGCACCGGAAGGTACAGCAGCTCTTCCAATCGTGCCATCTTCAAGAACCACTTCAACTTCAACAGTGGGATTTCCTCTTGAATCCAAAATTTCTCTACCAAAAATATCTACTATTTCCATGTTTTCCTCCTTTCCTAAAAAATATTAAATTTAAGCTTCTTCGTTCTCTTCTTCGGATATTTTTGCTGATTTAATCTTCTCTTTTAATTGATTTATTTTTTCCTCTAATCTTGAAAGCTCTTTTTTCGCTTCTTCGACCTTATCTCCAACAAACTCCCTCGCTTCACCATATTTCTCACCGAGAAGTTCTCTTGTCTCTCTTCCTGACATGGGGGCAAAAAGTAAAGCCAACCCAGCACCTATAAGAGCTCCTGTTAAAAATGAAAAAGTAATTTCAAATAATCCGCTTCCTCCATTTCTTTCAGCCATCTTACACCTCCTTCTTATTTTTATGCTTTTTTCTTTTTGAAACAAAATCCCAACCAAATTTAAGAGCCGGGAAAAAGCTCATAACCCCCAAAGATGGGGCCAATATTTTTTTGTTAACTGTATTTAAAGCCTTTGATGCACTGTTCAATGTTTTTAATAAGCTTAAAATTATCTCATCTATCTCATCAAGCTCTTTGTTTAATTTATCTATAGTAGTATCAATTTTCTCAAGGGTATCCCTTGCATCCTTTACTGTCTCTTCAAGCTCCTTTGAAGTTCTTGTCAAAGAATAAATAAGAGGAAGCAAAGAAGCTATCAAAACCACAAAAGCAATCCCCACAACTATAATCATTATTTCACTTATTCCAATCTTCATAGCAAATAAATATTAATCCTTTTTATACACAATGTCAAGATTTCCTTATTCATCAAAAAGAATTTTAAAAAAACTAACCTGTTTGCCTGATCATTTTCCTGTTTCTTCAATATAAATCAAGAATCATTGATATCCAGCTGCACATCTCTCCTCCGTGTTAAATGTTCAGCTTTTTTTCTTTTTTGTATTTTTTTTAACAATGATATAATATATAATTAGAAATGAGGGTATTTTTGGCATTTGATATTAGTGATGAAGTAAAAGAGAATGCGGTAAACTCTATTAAAAAGCTGAAGAGAGCGGGTGGTAATGTAAGGTGGGTTAAACCTGAGAATATGCACTTTACTATAAAATTTTTCGGAGAAATCACAGAAGATGAAGTCGAAAATATTGATAATGTAATAAAAACCCATTTAGGAGCCTTTAATAAATTTAAGATAAAGGTAAGTGGGATTAATACATTTCCCCCACTACCCAAAAATCCGAGAGTTGTTTGGGCAGGAATTGAGGATTTTGAAGAGTTAGAAAAGATTCATAAAACCCTTAGACCCGCTTTCCAAAAAATAGGTTTTCCTGAAGAGTACAGAGAATTTAAACCTCACTTAACCCTTGGAAGAGTAAAAAACACCAGTGGGATAAGTGGTTTAAAAAAGGCTATTGAAAAAAATCAGAATGAATTTTTCGGGGAACTTGAAGTTAATGCTCTTGTCCTGTACAAAAGTAAATTAACACCTCAGGGGCCTATTTATACTGCAATACATAAATACAATTTGGAGAGATAGATGAACTTTTATGTTTTCTTACTTATAGCATATCTGTCAGGTTCCATTCCTTTTGCTTTTATAATTTATTATCTAAGAACCGGTGAGGATATAAGAAAAAAGGGAAGCGGAAATCCGGGAGGAAGCAATGTAATGAGAGAAGCCGGATTGGTTTACGGAATAATTACCGCCATTCTTGATATTTCAAAAGCATTTGTCCCTGTTATAATAGCAAAACACTATTTTGGTATTTCAAACCACCTTTTCTTTATCTGGCTTGCAGCCGTTCTGGGGCATATGTTTTCAATTTTTCTATTGTTTAAAGGAGGTAAAGGAGTCGCAACAACAGTCGGAGGGATTATGGCAATTGACTGGAGGATTTTACTTGTCTTTATCTCTGTTTTTTTAGTGGTAATACTAATCTCAAAAATTGCATCCATCTCCTCTCTAACAGCTTCTCTATCTCTAATAATCTCTCACCTCTATTTTTATAAAACAAACTATATTATTCCAGTGCTTATAATCGTAACACTAATTTTTATAAAACACAGAGGAAATATTAAAAGATTGGTGAGAGGAGAAGAGAGGAGGTTGTTTAGAAAATGAAAATTAGCGTTATAGGTGCAGGTTCATGGGGAACATCTTTTGCAAATTACCTCGCCTCTGCTAAAAGATTAAGGGTAAAAATATGGGCCCTTGAAAGCGAGGTGGCAGAGGATATAAACAAGAATAGGATTAACAGCACTTATCTTCCGGAGATAAAACTTTCGGAAAACCTTCAGGCAACAACAAATCTTGAAGATGCTGTGAAAAACGCGGAAATTCTTATCCTTGCTATCCCTTCAAAATTTTGCCCCAATATGTATAAAAAAATAGCTCCTTATTTAAAGAGTCAATATATAGTTTCTCTAACGAAGGGACTTGACGAAATAAACATAAACTTTCTTTCTAATCTGATGAAAGAAATTTTCCCGAAACCTGCTTCTGAAAATATATCAATAATTTCCGGACCAAGCTTTGCGAAAGAATTAGCTCAAAAATTCCCAACTGCTGTGGTTGTTGCTTCACAAAAAGAGAAAATTGCGAAAGAGATTCAGGAAAAATTCTCTTCCGAAATTCTAAGATTATATGTAACTGATGATGTGCATGGGGTTGAGTTGGGAGGTGCTCTAAAAAATGTAATAGCAATAGCCTCAGGGATAGCAGCCGGAATGGGTTTTGGCTACAATTCAATTGCCTCCCTTATCACCAGAGGAAATATTGAAATTATCAGGTTAGGTATAAAACTGGGAGCAAAAGAACAAACATTTTTAGGACTCTCCGGAATCGGGGATCTCATGTTAACATGCTTTGGTCCGCTTTCAAGAAATAGAACATTTGGATTTAGAGTAGGAAAAGGTGAAAAGATAGAGGATATTTTAAAAGATTCAAAATTTGTAGTGGAGGGGTTAACAACCGTCAAAACAGCTTTAAAACTTGCTTCAAAAGTTGATGTTGAAATGCCTATAACGGAAAGTGTTTATAAAGTCATATATGATAATATCCCGGTAAAAGAAGCGTTAAAAAGATTAATGAGCAGGACACTTAAAAAAGAATGGAATATAAAATAATAATATCAGATTCAAAAAATACAAAGGAGTATCCATTAACTAAAAATCTCTATAGATTAGGAAGAGCATCTTTAAATGACATAATTTTAAAAGATGATACACTTACGGTTTCAAGGTTCCACTGTGAGCTTGAAAGAGATAAAGAAGGGGGCTACTTTTTAAGAGATCTCGGAAGTAAAAACGGGACTTTTATTAATGGAATCATAACAGAAAAAAAACATCTTGAAAATGGAGACATAATAATTATAGGGCCCTATGAACTAAAATATATTTCAAAAGAAGAGAGTTTAAAAAAAGAGGAAGACAAAAAACTTGCCTCATTTACAATTGTCAAAGATATTAAAGAGTTAGAAAACTATTGGGAAAAACCAAAAGCAAAACAATCAGTTTTGCAAACCTTAATTCAATATGCAAAAAAATTATTGGAATGCACAAGTTTACCCTCAATCTTAGATATAACCTCTGATTTTATTCTCGATCACCTGAAACCCGACAGAGTATTCATATTTTTAAAAGAGAATGGAGACATTGAGTTAAAACATAAAAAGGGACTTACAAACCTTGAAGAAGATAGTGTGAGTAGCTCAATTCTGGATAAAGCAGTTAAGGATCAGGTGTCAATTTTATCAATAGATACCACCAGTGATGATAGGTTTTCAAGTTCTGAGAGCATCTTGGTTCTGGGGATAAAATCAGCTATTGCTGTCCCTATGTTTCATGAAAAAAATATTTTCGGTGTAATCTATATGGACAGAATAATAAATAGAAGATCTTTCAATGAAGAAGAGCTTGATTTTAGCTCTGTAATTGCAAACTATATGTCATCAGCCATCCAGCAATTTCATTTAAGAAAAAAATTGGAAGAGGAAAAATCATTAAGGTTAAGGCTTCAGAGATACCACTCACCAGCGGTTGTTAACAAAATTCTGGAAAGTGAGAAATTGGAAGATCTCTTTAAATTTACCAAAGGTTATGCTGCAGTTATGTTCCTGGATATTGTAAAGTTCACCTCTTTAACAGAAAGCCTTGATCCTTTTGAAGTGGGAAAACTTTTAAACACATTCTTTGGAGAAATAACGGATATTATTTTTAAATATGAAGGTACTCTTGATAAATACATAGGAGATGCGATAATGGCAGTATTTGGAATTCCCTTTAAAATAAAGGATCCTGAGAAAAAAAGTGTTGATGCGGCTCTTGAAATATTAGATAAAGTTAAGGAATTAAACAAAAAGGGCGTGCTGCCAAACATAAAGGTTAGAATTGGTATCAATGCGGGCCCGGTAATTTCAGGTAATTTTGGTTCAATGAGAAGAGTTGATTTTAGCTCTGTCGGAGTTACAGTAAATATAGCTTCCAGATTGGAGGAGTTTATTGCAAAAGAGAATGAAATTGTGGTAAGCTCTACAATCCATGATAAAACAAAAAACAAATTTAAGTTTGAATCTTTGGGAGAAAAAAAATTGAAGGGACTTTCAAAAAAAATAAAAGTATTCAAAGTCAAAGGAGGAGTAAAATGAAAAAAAATATCCTGCTTATTTTTATAATAATACCATTTATTCTTTCTGTCATTGCATGCGGAGGGCATAAAGTCAAAATTAATCCAACTATAAAAAAATACAATGAAGCAACTCTGTACTTAAACAATGGAAATATGGAGAGAGCTGAAATCCTTTTAAAACAGGTGATTAAAAAAGATCCAAATTTTTATCTTGCTTATCATAGCCTCGGTGTAATTGAGCTTTACAAAAGAAATTTTAAAAAGGCATCACAATTGTTTGAAAAAGCATTAAAAATAAATCCCTCTTATGCTGAATCATATAATTATCTTGGAATTGCATATAAAGAGATGGGAATGAATAATAAAGCCGAGATGATGTTCAAAAAAGTTATTGATAATCCTGATTATCCCACCAGAGAAAACGGATACTATAATCTGGCTTTAATAAAGTTCACTGAGAAAAAATATGAGGAAGCTCTTGAATATATAACTCACGGTCTTAAAATTAATCCTTCCTTTGCACTGGGATACAATCTAAGAGGCCAGATCTACTCCATACTTAATCAGAACGAAAAAGCAAGGAAAGATTACTTAAAAGCAATAAAAATTATGCCTGAAAATCCCCTTTTTAACTTTAATTTAGGGTTATTCTTGTATAAGAAAGATAAAGATTTAACAACCGCTATAACTTTTTTTGAGAAAGCGATGGCTCTTTCAAGAGATAAAGAACTTATTAATCTTTGCAGAAAATACTTAAAGGAGATTGATCAACTTAAAAATGAAAGAAAAAAGCAAAAGTAAAAAAAGAAAGATTATTAACCTCATTTTAATTGCATTAGGTGTTGCAATAGCCTCCTCCTTAGGTGTGCTTTTCGGAGTATTTTTATCATATCAAAAAGGGCTTCCAAAGATTAAAAATCTTGAAGATATAAAACCCTCTGTCGTCTCAGAAGTGTATTCAGATGATGGCAGGGTAATCGGAAGATATTTTTTAGAAAAGAGAATCATACTGTCTTCAAAAGAGATTCCGGATGTGGTAAAAAATGCTTTTATTGCTGTTGAAGATTCCCGTTTCTACAAACACTGGGGTGTGGATTTTTATAGAATTATGGGAGCAATAATAAGAAACTTAAAGCATAAAAGAATAGTACAGGGAGCAAGTACAATCACAATGCAGCTTGCAAGAAGTCTCTTTCTCACCCAGGAAAGAACCCTAAGAAGAAAAATTCAGGAAACACTGTTAGCTCTACAAATAGAAAGGCAGTATACAAAAGAGCAAATTCTTACCTACTATTTAAATCAAATCTATCTGGGATATGGAAACTATGGAGTTGAAGCTGCGGCAGAATTTTATTTTGGAAAAAGAGCCAAAGATCTGAGTATAGACGAAGCGGCTTTACTTGCAGGGATAAACAGTTCTGTTGGAAGATACTCCCCCATTACACACCCTGACAGAGCAATTAAAAGAAGAAATTTTGCGATAAAAAGAATGTTTGAAGAAGGCTTTATCTCAAAAAAGGAGTATGAAGAAAATATAAAAAAACCACTCCATATAGTTAAAAAGGATCCTTACAAAACAAATGATTACATAGCATATTTCCTTGAAGAGGTTAGAAAATACATTAGTAAACACTATGGAAACAAAGTGCTTTATCAAAGTGGCCTTAAAGTCTATACCACCGTCAACATTGAGTATCAAAAGATAGCATATAAAGCTGTTCAAAATGGGTTAAGAGCTCATGATAAAAGAAAAGGATGGCGTTATGACAAAGAAAATATAATAGCAGAAGGGAAAGACATTGAAACATTCAGCTTAAAAGAGTGGAAAATTCCTCCAAAAAAAGATTGGATAACAAAGGGAGTTGTTTTAAGTGTTACAAGAAAAAAAGCTAAAATAAAAGTGGGAGATTATACAGCTATTTTAGCCCTTAAAGATGCCCTGTGGACAAAAAAGAAAAGCTTAAGAGCTTTAATAAAGAAGGGAGATATCATAGAAGTTAAAATTTTAAATATAAATGAAGACAAAAAGGAGTTAACTGTTTCCCTTGAGCAGGAACCACTTACAGAAGGAGCTCTTCTCGCAATTGATCCTCATACAGGTGAAATAAAAGCAATGATAGGAGGATACTCATTTAGAAGAAGCGAATTTAACAATGCAATTCAGGCAAGAAGGCAACCGGGTTCAACTATAAAACCCATTATTTATTCAGCAGCTCTTTCAAATGGCTATACTCCCGCCTCCACCTTTATAGATGAACCTGTTACTTTCAACAACAAATGGACAGGTTTTCAGGATTGGAGTCCTCTAAATTTTGATGAGCAGTACAGAGGACTTTGCACACTAAGGAGAGGAATTGAAGAATCAAGAAATGTTATAACTGCAAAATTGCTCGAAGCTATAACTCCCGAACTCGCGATAAAATACGCAAGAAGATTCGGTATAACATCTCAACTGCAACCATATCTTTCTCTTTCATTGGGAACACTTGAAGTATCGCTTCTTGAAATGACATCAGCTTTCTCTGTTTTCCCGAATAATGGAATAAGGATAAAACCTTATTTTATAAAAAAAATAATTGACATGAATGGAAACATCCTTTATGAAAACAAAATGGAAGTTAATGAAGTTATCTCCCCTCAAGTTGCTTACCAGATGTGCTCACTCCTTCACGGAGTTGTTTTAAGGGGCACCGCAAGAAAAGCAAGGGTATTGAATAGAACTCTCGGAGGTAAAACCGGTACTACGGATGATTTCACAGATGCATGGTTTATAGGCTTTTCACCCTCTTTGACAGCGGGTGTTTGGGTTGGATACAGCATAAAAAAAAGCCTTGGATATTATGAAACAGGAGCAAGAGCAGCCCTTCCCATCTGGATGGAATTTATGGGGAAAGTTTTAAAAAACAAACCAGATGAAAAATTTCCTGTCCCACCAAATATAAATTTTGTAAAGATTGATTACATGACCGGGCTCTTAGCCACCCCTATTTGCAAATATGTTATTGACGAAGCCTTTATAGCAGGTACAGAGCCTCAAAGATTCTGCACTGAAGAGGATCATTTAATGGTAAATGATTATTACACCCACGGAGCCTCTTCACATGAAGAGTAATAAAGAGCTCACAGATCTTTTACAATGCATATCCGCAATTAATAAATCATTAAATATTGAAAGTGTGTTATTCAACACAATCTCTCATATTCAAAAAACAATAGGTGTTGAAGCAGTCTCCATCTGGGAGTATGATGAAAAGAAAAATGAACTTTTTTTCAGGGTTTTAAAGGGAGAGAAAACCGAAAAAATAGTCAACTTACGATTAAAGGAAGGTGTTGGGATAGCAGGAAAAACGTTTCAGGATAGAAAGTTTAAAATAATAAATAATATTGAAAAAAACAAAGATTGGAATAAAAGTTTTGATAAGATTTCAGGATTTACTACAAAGAATATGATGGTAGGACCTCTTGCAATAGAAAATAAAGTTATTGGAGTTATTCAAATTATGAATAAAATAAGCGGAAATTTTACAAAAGATGACCTTGAATATTTAAAAATTATCTCATCGCCAATTTCCATAGCCCTTGAAAATGCAAAGCTCTATGAAAAAAGTAAAAGACTTTTATTTGAAATCTCCCTCTCCTTATCACTTGCAATTGAAAAGAGAGACCCATATACAGGAGGTCATACAAAAAGAGTTCTGGATTACTCACTTTTAATCGCAGAAGGTTTGAATTTTTCAGCAAAAAGAATTGATAAATTAAAAATATCGGCAATTTTACACGATATAGGTAAAATAGGAATTCCTGATTCAATATTAAATAAAAAAGGTCCTTTAACCAATAAAGAAAAAGAATTAATGAACAAACACCCTGAAATCGGAGCAGAAATTGTCTCTCACATAGAAGAAATGGATGATGTTATAGGAGGGATAAAATATCACCATGAAAATTATGATGGTTCAGGCTATCCTTTTGGATTAAAGGGTAAAGAAATACCACTATTTGCCCGTATAATCGCTATTGCTGACACTTTTGATGCAATTACCACTGAAAGGCCTTATAAGAAAGCTCTTTCAAAGGATTATGCAATAGAGGAGTTGGTAAAAAATAAAAACCACCAATTTGATCCAGAATTAATTGATATATTTGTAAAAAAATTTAAAGATCACCCATAATTAAAAGCTAACAAATAAAAAATTAATTCGTATTTTACTATCTGAGGAGGATTAATGACAAAGGTTAATATTGTCTTTCTTCTACTTACAAGTCTATTCCTTTTATTTTTCTTTATAAGCTCAATTTTTGAAAGAGAGAAAAGAGCTGCTATTGTATCCTCCCTTTTCCTTGGAATAAATATCATTTTTTGGTTCGCTTTAATAGAATACAATCATTTAAAAACAATACTCTATTTAAATAAAATACTGATAATAGGATTTGTAGCATTCATATTTTTATCACTAATAAAATTTTTCCCCGAAAAAGAAAAAGAGGATTTAGACAATGTCGAACTTTTTGATGAAAGGGATCACATGTTTTCCAGAAACAATCTTCAATATTACCCGGAGATTATGGGAAAATATTATAAAGATAACCCAGATAAAAAAAAGATAGACGAAAAGATACACAAACTTCCTGAGCTTGGAGAGGAGGGAGCAAAATATTATGATCTTTACCATTCAAAAATTGCAGATGCAAGCTTTAGAATCCTTGATAGAACCACATTTTTGGTAGAAGGAGAACATTCCAAAATTCAGAAGAAGACAGAACCAGAAAAAGTCACGGAAACTATAAAATTCATTGCTAAATATTATGGAGCCGTCGATGTTGGAATTACAAAATTAAAACCGTATCATTATTATTCCTATCATGGAAGAAGAGCTGAAAATTGGGGAGAAAAAATAATACAAAGGCACAAATATGCAATAGTAATAATTGTAAAAATGGATTATGACATGATAAAAAAGGCTCCTACCCTTCCTGTAATCTTGGAATCCTCACGCCAATATGTCGAAGCAGCAAAGATTGCTCATATAATAGCAGAATACATAAGAGTATTGGGCTATGATGCAAGGTCCCATGTTGACGGAAATTATGAAATAATTGCTGCCCCACTCGCAAGAGACGCAGGGCTTGGAGAAATAGGGAGATTGGGAATATTAATCCATCCAGATTACGGGCCCCGGGTCAGGATTTCTGCTGTTACAACAAATCTTAAATTGATAGAAAGCCCAAAAAAAGATTTCAACTACATTCAAGAATTTTGTAAATTCTGCAAAAAATGTGCATACAATTGCCCGACAAAATCCATAAGTCTTGATGATAGACCACCTATAATCAGGGGATTTCGACATTGGAGCATTAAAATGGAGAGCTGCTATGCTTTCTGGAAAAAAATAGGAACAGACTGTGCTTTTTGTATAAGATCCTGTCCCTTCACAAAAAAGAATACTTTATTGCACAAATTAGTGAGATTTTACATATCAAGAAACACGATAAATCAAAGAATTGCACTATTTTTTGATGATATCTTTTACGGTAGAAATTATAAAATTGAAAGCAATAACTCTTCCTCTTTTTCAATATTAAAAAAATTCTAATTGTAAATTAATTTTCATATTGTAAAAGAATTTTTACTATGCTATAATAAAATCATGGAGAAAAGAGATTATAGTAAGATTGTTAGGGAATTAAAGGATAAGGGTTACACTCTTTCAATGGCAAGAATAGCTATTTTAAGATATGTGATGAAAGAGAACGCCCATTACACAGCTGAAGAGATTTACAAAAACCTAAAAGAGGAATATCCCACACTTTCTATAGCAACTGTGTATAATACTTTAAAACTATTATCAAAGGAAGGATACTTGCAGCAAATAATGATTGATCCAAATAAGGTAATCTATGATTCCACCCTTGGAATTCATCCTCACTTTTATTGCAAAGTGTGCGGAAAAATCGAAGATATTAATTCTGACATTAAGATTCAATTAAACAAAGAAATTAACGGTAATCGTGTGGAAGAAGCCCACATATATGTATATGGAGTATGTAAGGATTGCCTTAAAAAACAAAAATCAAAAAGAGAATCCTTGTCCTTAAATTAAAATTTAAAATTATTAAATTTTCAAAATTTATTTAAAGAGACATCTAAAGTGTTTTAGCAATTAATTTCAAAATTGCATTAGTAATTTCTTATCTTCCTATTTAGATAAAAAGCTCTCTCAAATCCCCAAACTCTTTTTTCCCATATCCTGCTTTATTAAGCACATCAATATAATGGGTAATCTTATCAAGGACTTTTTCGGAAGCACCGTATTCAAAGTGAACTCTCGAAAGAAAGAGCTTCACTTCATCCGGAATAACTCCCATTATATCATAACTGATGTTTGCCGACTCTTCGGGATTTTTATTTATCCAATCAATAGCCTTCTCTGTTTCTTCGAGAAATATTTGAGCTATTTCAGGGTATTCTTTTAATATTTCACCTTTAAAAAGCACACCGGCATTGGGTAAATTCCCTTTCTCAGGAAATAGTTTTTCCCAGATATCTCTGTAAGCAATTGATTCAACAATTTCTCCTTTCCCTTCAAAAATAGCAAAGCTTGCTTCAGGCTCTCTCAATAGAGCTGTATCTATTTCTCCGCTAATAAGCATATTCTTTATCTCCCCCGGCCTTCCGAAAGGCTCTCCGAACACAAATTTAAAATCATCCACATTTTCTCCCAATTCTTTCATTAAAAAGGATGTCACAGCATAGGGAGGAGCTGCTTTAACCAGAGGTAGATATATTTTATGTCCCTTTAAATCAGAAAAGCTTTTCGCATGATAACCTTTTGTCAGAATAAAAAAATTATCCCAGACAGCAACTGCCTTCATCTTAATATCAAGGCCCTTTTGATAAATCTTTGCAACTGCAGCAACAGCAGAAAAACTTATATCAGCTTTACCACTCAAAATCCATCCGAGATGTTTCTCAGTTTTATCCCAGATTTTAAGCTCTTCAAGCTTTATTTTATCCATAAGTCTTTTAGATTGTAAAAGCCTCATTATTATGGGATAAACAACAGGTGTTGCTGATTGAATTGTCAATGGTATTCTTCCGCTGTATCTCTTTTTGCTCTTTTTATCCGCTCTTTTTTTATAAAAATACACATGATGCTCAATCGGACTAACCTTATCAACATAAGTTTCAAAACCGAGAGGCTCTATCATATTAATCAAAGGTGTGGGTTTAAAATACTGAATAATTTTAAAACCATCCCCCTCGGGAGTCTCATTTGCCTTTTTAAGAATAGCAGTAAAGGGATCCTCATCCCAACCTCTGACATCTATCTCATCAAATTCATCTTTTCTCTCAATCCAGTTTTCATCTGATTTTTTAGGCGCTCTTTTTATGTAAAGTTTAAACTCATCATCCTTTACTTCTTCAAGATAAAAAGAATCTCCTGATTCTTTTAACATATTTACAAGAGGAGTTGGATTGAAAGAATTAATTATAAGCAATACCTGATTCTCTTCAAGTCTCTTTATTGATGATAAAACTTCTGGCAGAAAGAAATCATCCCTTTCTCTAACATCCAGAAGTACTATTTGTTTTGCTTTATCAATCCATTCCGGCTTCCCTATTTTTTCCACTTCAGGCTCAAGCATATTTTCTTTAATGCAATTGGGAGCTTTTTCTAAAAGTTCATCCTCTTTTCCGATAAACCTGTTTACATTGTGCAAAAGTTCACAAATAGAAAAATTACCGAGCTTTGCAACATCTGAGAATGTTGCCCACTGCCCTATTATCCTGAATATCATAGGATTCTTAAGTTTCTTAAACTTTGGGGAAAGAGTAACCAAAAAATCTTTTAACTCCGGATACTCTTTTAAAGCATCCTTAACTTTTGTTTTAGCTAAAATTAACATCCTATCCTCCTCATATTCTGGGAATCAGAGGAAAATTTACCAATCTTTCCGCTGTTCCATCATCCTTAATGAGATGAGTATCTTCTATTTTTATAGTCCCAAGCTCTTTTCCGCTCAAAGGAGCATGTCCTGCACTTATAACCATATTGGGTTTAACCGGTTTCATCCGATCTCCCGGCACTATTGTTAAAATAGGAGTTTCCTCATATCTTAATCCAACCCCATGACCAAATCCGTAAAGATACTCATTTTCAAAACCATATTTTTTAAATATATCAAAAACCTTTGATTCAACCTTATTAAAAACATTATCAAGCTCAAGAAGATTTGAAAGATTAAGATGCATCTCCTCCATTGCCTTAAGAGCATCTTCCCTTCTCTTATCCGGCTTTAATATCACTGTCCTTGCCATATCATAAAAATAACCTTTGTATGATGGCATAAGATCTATCAAAACATAATCTTCAATAACCTTATCTCTCGGTCTTGCATGAACCCTCGGACCACCTGTATTCACATAGATAAAGGTCTCATCTGCTCCAGCCTTTTTCATCTTATACTCTGCTTCAGCTGCAATCTCATACTCTTTAACTCCATCTTTAATAGCATCAAGCGCTGCTTTCATTCCAATCACTGCTATTTCCCCCGCTTTTTTTATGTACTCAACTTCCCTCTCATCCTTGAACATCCTTAATTTCATTATGAGCTGATGGACATCTACAACCTTTTTTCTTGCATGAATTTTAAAAAACATATCATACAAAAGTGCAGAAGCATCAATATCAAGGTTAAAACCAATTACAGCCATATCCACCCTATTGTGAACACTTTGAATTAGCGTTTTCACATCCCTATAAGGAACGACTTTGTCAACCCATGTATTTTCCTTGAGCTCATCAATTTCCTCTTCAATTGCGAAAATAACAGGCTCACCTTCAGCAGGTATCATAATCGCAGGGGGATCCCATTTTACACCCGCAAAATAGATAAAAGCATAGCTATCCCTTATCATAACCACATCTATTCTCTTTTCTTTTAAAAGCTCCTGAAACCTCTTGACCCTTTGTTCAAAAACCTTTTTGTCCATATCTACCTCCTAATAAATTAAGATAGTATATCATATTTCCTACTTGTTTTATAGGTTTTTTTACTCATTTTTTAAAATTTCTTTATAAATATACTCTCCCTTTAAAGCACCCCTCAGTCTTTCCATGTAATTGCGAAGTTTCTCAGGTTTCTCTTTTTTTATTAACTCAACCCTTTTAACTATTGCAAAAACAGTTTTTATAGCTTTTTTTAACATTTTACCTTTAAAAAGTTTTGCAATTTTATGTTTTGGAATTGATAGATTTTTATACACAAGCAAAGTTTTTCCTTCATATGGAATAAATTCTATTCCTCCATAACTATCCTTGGCCGAATCTGATTTTACCATCTTCCAAACAATTCTGTATCCCCCTTCACCATTTTTTTCCAGTTTATTATAAGTAATATAGTGACTATCCTTTAGGGGCCACGGGATGTTCAAGACAAAGTATAAATCGAGTTCCGTGGGAGAGTGGTATCTTAAAGGTTTTGAAATTTTTAAATCAGGGATAAAATCTTTATGCTCATCATAGGCAAAAAACACTGCACATGCTTCCTCAGGTTTCGCATTAATAAAAGTCTTCAATATTAGTTCCGGCCATGGGGAGCCTTTTACCTCTTTTAACCTTAGGGAATAACCTTTCTTTAGGATTTCCTCTTTTTCCCTTTGCGTAAGCTGCTTTACTGAATAATCAATGGGATAAATGACTGACCATGAGAAAAACAGCCAAATTAATATAATAAATGTGTTTTTTTTCTTAAAGCTCCTTTTCTTCAAACTTAAAAAGGAGTTCTTCTTTGTTGTGTATTATTATTAAAGTCCTTTGGAATTTCGAAAAATGATTTGTCAAAATTTCTTGGTTTAACATCAAGGACTTCACTTGTTGTAATAGTCTTTCCTTTTATTTTACCCTTCTTATCCCTTTCTATTGTAGTTGATATTGTCTTAATAGGAAATCCTAAGTTCTTATATGTACCCAATTCCTCTTTAATTGCTTCATCAAGTTCATCAAACCCTGTCTTAAACTCTTTGTCAAGAAAGGCGTTTTCATAATTATTGAAATATTTAAAGTCCTTTGAAGCCCAGATTTCCTTTTCTTCTTCATAATTTATAGTCTTTTTAATAAAAGCTATTTTCATCTTCATCTTGTAAGTTATTAAAAGCTTTACATGATTGCACTTAAAACCATTGACTGTTTCAGGAGCAAGAACTGTCTTTTTTATATTGTAATCCTCTATGCTAAATTTTACTATTTTACCTATAGCCCTTGTAAGTTGAAGCATTGAGTCAATGGGCACTACCATATAACTCTTTTCCTGAGGATTAACTATATAAACGACATTTTCCTTGCCTCTGTAAATCCAATAAAGTCCGGAACCTTCATAGGGATTACCTTGAGAACCACTTCCCTCTATCTTTACAAACTCCTCTCTTATATTAACACCATCAGTGTAAACTTTTGCAATAACAGTTGTGTTATGACCATGTTTTTTTGTTGATGTTGTAACAGTCTTTAATGTCCACTCAGCCCCTGCAAAGGCAAAAGAAAAACTTAAAATTAAGATAAAAGTAATTGTTAAAATAAATCTTACTCTTTTGTTCATAAAACACTCCTTTTTGTAAATTGTCCAAAATTATAGCAGACAAATTAAAGTTTAACAAATAATGCAAAAGCCGAGCAATTATAGATCTAAAATAAATATAAAAGCTAAACGCCTCTCCTATCAGATTCCTAAAACCTGTCTTGGTTTCCGCTGCCAAAGATAAATACCTCAATAAAACAAAGAGTTTTTTCGATATTTATACGAGCTCTTTCTGTTTCAACTTTATAACACTTTTCTAACACTTTAAGTCAAATAAAACAAGGTAAACTAAATCTTGCTTCTGAAAAACATAAATAAAAAATTAAAGTTAAAAATAAAAATAAATTTAACCAAACATTTAAAAAAATGTGATTGTTTTTTAAGGGTATTTTTTATATAATCTTTCTGTATATTAGGAAATGGTGATTAATTTTGAAATTTAAGGCTTTGCTATTAATATTTTTGCCTGTTTTTTTTATAAATTTAATGGCAGAAGAAAGTATACCCGTTAAATTCGGAGCATGGGTGGTTTATTGGGACTTTAACAGAGGATATGAAGAATTAAGAAGATTCGGGCAGGTATTTGATAAAGCCTCTCTTTTTGCCTATGAAATAGATTCAAGAGGTTTTCCCGTAAGAGCGAAGGAGCTTACTTATTCAAAAATAAAAAAATTTGTGTTTCTTGCCAAAAGAAAAAAGATAGAACCATGGCTTACATTGGTAAATGATGTAAGGTTAAAAAATGGTAGAGTACTTTTAAAAGAAAGTTTTCCTTTGAAAAAAATATTTTCAAATAAGAGATTAATGGAGCGTCAAATAAAGAGTATAATCTATGTTTTGAAAAAATATGGTTTTAAAGGGATTGACATAGATTTTGAAAAGATACCCGATGAATTAGCAGAAGAATACGGAAATTACATAACAAACCTTATCTATAAATTAAAAGAGCATAAATTAGAATGTAATGTAATAGTTGAACCTTACAATGGGCCATTACCCTACTGGGGTACTGCAAATCTAACAGTAATGAGTTATAACTTACATTGGTCAAAAACTTTGCCCGGTCCCCGATCCACTTCAAAATTCATAAAAAAGATAGTAAAAAGGGTTGAGGGAGATGCGAAGGGTTCTCCGGGAATTGCCATTGTCTTAAAGGGCTTTCTCTGGAGGAAAAATGGGAAAACTAAAAGAGTTGATTTTTCAGAGGGCGAAAATATAAAAATAAACAATCAGGGTAAAATAAAAAGGGATGAAGAGTCAAAAGTCCCATTTCTTAAATTTGAAAACGGAGATGAGTTGTGGTATGATGATGTGGTGAGTTTGAAAGATAAGATTAATACATCAATAAAAGCAGGTTATAAAAGAATAATGTTCTGGTATCTTGGGGGAAACCCTGTAAAATTCTTTTATCTTCTAAATTCATATAAAAAAGATTTTAAAGGAGCTAATAAATGAAAAAAACTTTAATTATTTTATCCGTCTTATTATTACTTATTGCAAACTTATCGTACAGTGCCGGAAAGAGAGGGGGATTGGTTTTGGCTTTTGATGATGGATACCCCTGCTGGATAAAAACAGTTGCCCCGCTTTTGCAGCAGGTGGGAGGAGTTGCTACTGTTTTTGTAAACAATCAGAGAGTTCACAGTGGATACTTAAGCTTTGAAGATTTACTAACTTTACAAAATAAATATGGTTGGGAAATAAACACTCATACTTATCATCATTTTAATTCAGTGAGATATGTGGAAAAGTATGGGCTTGACAAATGGATTAAAGATGAAGTGGAAGCATCTGTTTCAGAGTTTGAAAGTAAAGGAATAAAAAAGATAAGATCCCTTGTTTTTCCTTTCAATGCTTTTAATGATATAACCGCAGGTTATGTAGCAAAAAGGTTCGATAGTTTCAGAAGATATAGCCCCTTACCGCTTACTAAAAAATTGAATCCTGACAAATCCTATCCCGGTACAACAATTGATCTCGGATACTTTGTCCCATTAAGACAGCTTAAAATGTGGGTTAATTTTTCAAGAATGCAGAATAAACTTTTATTTGTTTACAGTCACCAGGTATTCTCCGAAGATCACTATATAAGGGGAACAATAAAAGAGGTCGGACCGGATTACATAATTGCCAAAGAGAGTTTCACTCCTTTGAAAGATAGTGCACTTTGCATGGTACCAACACTTAAAACAAGAATACAGGACACTGACATAAAAGTTCTCGGCTTTGAAAATGGGAACAAGATTAAGGTTCTCTCAAACAATTTGCCAAAGCTTACAAAACCGGGCGAAAATTTTATAGTCGGACCGTGCTATGGAATTCCCTATAAAGAATTTAAAGAATTCATTGAATACACAGCTAAAAAAATTCCATTTTACACACTTTCTCAAGCACTTGAAATATTAAAAAGCAATAATTAATGGAGAGAGTAAATTACAGGATAAAAAGACAGTGGTTAAAAGAATTAATTAATAAAATATTTTTTTATGTTTTAGGAAAAGCAAGCGAATTTCTATCCAAAAGGGATGAGCAAATAAAAAAACTAACAAAAAAATTAAATGTGAATTTTGTTAAACTAACTATTCTTGAGAATGGCCCATCCATTAACTTAAAAAAAGAGGGGACACATCTGGTGAGAACAAATTCGTTCGGAAATGAAAATATCGAAATTTTCTTTAAAAATACTGATTCCGCCTTTTTACTCCTAACAGGCCAAATTGGTCCTGAACAGGGGTTTTATGAACACAGGATTTTTCTAAAAGGTAACATAGCCAATGCCCTTATTTTCACTTCAATTCTAAAAAGAGTGGAAGCAATTCTGTTTCCCGGATTTTTTCATAAAAAATTATTCAGAAAAAAGCCAAAATTAGGATTTAAAGAATACTATTTAAGATTTCTTCTTTATCTATTTACCATATTCTGGCTTATAAAATTTCCGTTGGAGAAAAACCAATGAACAAAAAATACTTTGAGTTTTATAATCCTGTAAAAATTGTGGCAGGTTATAAATCCCTTGCCAACCTCCCATTTGAACTTAAATTAATAAAAGGTCTCAATCCCCTCATTTTAACAGACAAAGGTGTAAAAGAAGCCGGGCTTCTGGATAAAGTGTTAAAGGCCTTCTCAGGCTCGACAGTAAAGCCATGCAATATAATAGATAATATTCCCTCTGATTCATCAGTAAAAATCGTAAATTCCATTGCCAAAATTTACAAAAGCTCAGGCTGTGATTCCATAATCGCAGTGGGAGGAGGCTCTGTAATAGATACTGCAAAAGGGGTAAATATTGTGGTTTCTTTAAATATTAAGAACTTGAAAGAGTATGAAGGAGCTGAAACAATAGATAAAAAATTAAATCCTCTGATAGTTATACCCACAACTTCAGGCACAGGCTCGGAAGCCACCTATGTGGCTGTAATCTCAGATCCGGATGAGAATGTAAAATTGGCTTTCACCTCTTATTTTATACTTCCAGATCTTGCAATCATAGACCCGGAAATGACACTTACCTTGCCTCAAAAATTAACAGCTACAACTTCAATGGATGCTCTTACCCATTCAATAGAAGCATACACAAGTTTGCAAAAGAATCCTTTGAGTGATTCCTATTCCATAACATCAATAAGATTAATAAATAAATATTTGATAAAAACTCTCAAAGATGGGAAAAATCTTGAAAACAGATACAATCTTGCTATCGCCTCTCTTCTTGCCGGAATATCCTTTTCAAATTCAATGGTAGGGATAATACACTCAATAGCCCATGCTCTCGGAGGAGTATCCCACCTACCCCACGGACTTGCTAATACAATAATTTTACCCTATGGGATGGAATTTAATTTTGAAAAGTGCAATAAACTATACGCTGAACTTTCACTCCATTTTGACATTTATGACATTAAAAAGAGTGAAAAAGAAAATGCAAAAGAGCTTATCCTGAAAATTTTTTCTTTGCAAGAGGAATTAAAAGCTCTTGCGGGAATACCAATCAAGCTAAAAGATGCCGGAGTTAGAAAGGAGGATTTTCCCAAAATAGCGGAAAAAGCGGTATTAGACGGCTCTTCAATCTTCAATTGCAAAGAATTTACAGAAGAGGATGTTATTAATATATTACAAAAAGCTTATGAATAATGAAAAGCTTTTTCCTTTTAATTAACTTCAACTTTAACTCTCTTTAAGGTATAATTGAAAATGAACAAAAAAACAAAAATTTTAATCATTGTTATAGGTTTTATATTTTTTGCATTCATTACTTTTAAAAATTTTAAAAAGGGAAAAGAATCTCCTCAAGTTTTAAAAAAGCAGGAAATAAAAACAGTAGAAAAAGCAAACTTTCCCAAACTTACGGAAAAATCAGAAAGGGTGAAAAGAGGAGAGAATATAACAGCAATTCTGACAAGAAACGGCCTAACCCGTGCTGAAGCATATACCATGATACAGGAAGTAAAAAAGACTTATAATCTTGCAAAAATAAGAGCGGGAAATAAGTTTAAAATAATAAAGGCAAATGATAAATTTATAAAATTCATCTATTACATAGATATCAATAAATATCTTGAAGTTAAAAGAAAAGAAAACAATTTTTCTTCAAAAATAATAACAATACCTTATACAACTAAAAAATCCATAATAAAAGTTAAAATAGAAAGCTCGCTTTTTGAAGCTATCTTAAAAGAAAATGAAAAACCGGAACTTGCTGATATTTTAGCATCCTTATATGATTATGATGTTGATTTTAACCGAGACTTGAGAAAGGGAGATGTATTAATAGCAATAATAGAGAAAAAATACTTAAAAGGGAAATTTGTAAAATACGGAAATATCATAGCATCTTCATTTATAAACAATGGTTCTCGAATAGATATAATCAGATACAGGAGAAAGAATGGGGAGTACGGATACTTTCATCCGGATGGAAGAGCAGTAAAAAAGATGTTTTTGAAATCTCCTCTGCCATTTATGAGAATAACATCAAGATTCGGATGGAGGAGACATCCGATTCTGGGTTTTTCCGCAAAGCATAATGGGGTTGATTTAGGCGCGCCTGTAGGGACTAAAGTGAGAGCAACAGCATCAGGAACAATCATAGCAAGAGGTTATGACAGAGTGAGAGGAAGATACATTATATTAAGGCATCCAAACGGATACAGAACACATTACTATCATTTAAGCAGATATGCTTCGGGAATAAGAAGAGGGAAAAAGGTTTCGCAGGGTCAAATAATTGCATATGTTGGAAATACAGGAAGATCAACAGGTCCCCACCTTCACTATGGGGTACAGAAATACGGAAGATACATAAATCCTTTGACTTTAAAATCACCATCCTTAAAGCCTTTAAGTAAATTGGAAATTCCAGCTTTCAAAAGATATTCAAGAAAAATCATAAGGCTCTTCAATGAGATAATTGTCTTTAATATGAACCAAAGAGAAATAAACAAAGAGATATCAAATAAGTTAAACACCATATCACCGCACTTTCTCTGATTTAACACTTAAACTCGAAAGCTCAGGTAAGCACATGATATCAATACCCCCTCCAAGCTTTTCATAAAGCTGAGCAGCTTTTGTCTTGTCCTAAAATAAGTTGACAGTTTTTCACTTTTTCCATATATTAATAATGGATATTCATGGTGTGGGTCTCCCCCCCGATACACCATGGGTATTGTCAGCAGCGGGGAGTTGCTGGTCTGGCACGCTTTTTATAAAAGTATAAATATCCAAGTTACGAAGTTCCGTAAACTGGGTTTTGTGCTTGATTTTACTGTAAATAAATTGATCAAGATAGATTGGGGACAGAAGATTTTGCAGGTGCTTTTCACTCATCTTTTATTTCAAAAAAGTATCCTTCAAAGTTTTTGTGGATGTTTAATTTAAATCTTTCCCCAAATTTATAATTGAGTATTTTTCTTTGAGAGAAATTTTTGAGGTTGTTTTTCTCGTCCCTCTCATTTGCCTATAAATCTACCAACAGTTTCTATTTAGTACCTCTTAATGCCATTATACAGGATTGTTTACCCTTTTCAAGTTTTCTATTTTCTTCAAAATGATTTTTTCTTGAAAGTTTTATAGTTTATTTAAGTAGCCTAAAAAATCTTTAATGTTGTTTGTAGAAAAGAGTTTTGTTTTGTAATTTCTATAACCACACCTGTAAACAAATTAAAAAATTGAATTTATTTTATGCTGTTTTTTTGTAAATAATTTTACCTGTTCTTATTATCTCTGATAAAAAGGAGCCTTGCTCATTTCTTTCAATTTCTTCTACTGTTGCTGAAATAGGATCTATATTAACATCAATCTCCCATAAAGGTCTTGATAAGATTTTGTATGCTTTTAATTTATCCATTTTTGCAAAATCTTTTGAAACTATCAGGATGTCAATATCCGAATCTTTTTCATTAAATTTATCACTTAAATAAGAACCAAATAAAATAACCATCTCAATGTCTATCTCTTCTTTTAAGAGTTTTATATATTCCTCTATTTTATCTTTTGTTTTATCCATTTTAATAGCTCCTCTGTTTTTTTTAGCAAAACTTTAGCTTTTTCCTTTGTTATTAATGAACCTAAGCCAATATTTAAGTCAGGATACCTACTATTTAAATAAAAAAAGCTTAATTCATTTAATAATTCCTTTTGCTCATTATTTAATTCTTCACTTATTTCTGCCTTTACTGCAAGAAATTCAAGCTTATGAACTCTCGGTGAGTATTCATTGGTTTTTAAAACAATAAGTGCTTTTAACATTTTTTCAAGAGCTTGTTGACACATAAAAGCTACATAAAAGTATCTTCCCGTTTTTAACATAGCTTTAGCTGTAGTAAAATCGTATTCAGCAATTTCAATCCACTTGTTAACAATATTACTCATAATATATTATAGGGAAATTTTTATTGTTTAACAACTATCATTTTTCAACTCTCTTGCGACTTCGGAAAAGCCCAAAAGATCTTCAAGATGCGAAACTTTTCCAAGCTTTCAAGCTTCCGAGCCTCCATAAAGCAGAGCAGCCTTTTTTATCTCGTATAAATAGCGAATAAGAATTAGTAGTTTTATGAGTTTTAATCGTCTATTCATTTTTAATTCAGCATTCATAATTCATCCCGCCACGGGGGATCTCCACTCGTTTCACTCGTTCCGACATGCTACCGCCCTTGGGTTTTTCAGGTCAATCATTTCAATTATCATTTTTTCCATATATATGAATTTATTTCAGGTTTTTATACAATTAATTTCCCTCTCTCTACTCCTCCCTGATCTGCTTTCTCTGCCCGCTGAAAAGCAAGCCGGGAGTAAAATAAAAGTTGTGTATAAGAGAATAATTTTTTATTTATAAAAAATATTGATAGCGGGAGGTTGAAGGAATGATAAAAGAGATAGAATATAAAGAAATAGAAGAAATAAAAAACAGGAG